>SAMEA104315436__coassemble_883_pt1 | contig 32781 bp, 30 predicted proteins | sample SAMEA104315436__metabat2_low_PE_041 | metagenome-assembled genome bin SAMEA104315436 (sample SAMEA104315436) | gut metagenome | biome: Monkey gut; feature: monkey-associated habitat; material: faeces | place: China | collected 2013 | reverse complement strand
AAAACCAGATTGTGACATCACTGCCGGTTATCGACCGTGGTGTAAAAGAAATGCCAGGGCTTATCGTGCTTAAGCATACAGACATGCCGGCCGTGCTCGTCGAAACGGCGTTCATCGACAACGACGCAGATGCGGCACTCTTGGAAAACAAAGCTGACGAAATCGCCCGTGCCATTGCCCGCGGCGTAACAGATTATGAATGCAGTTTGCAATAGGATGATACAATCATGAGTAAATGGACAGAAGTACGTGACGGCGTAGTAGCCGCATTGGATGTAAAAGAAGTAACGAAAGCAGCGAAAAAACAGCTGACAGATAATTTAGTACATGACGGTATGCCTGCCTTGGAAGATGTAACCAGCAAGTTCATTACAGAAATTCAGGCGCAGGCGGCGAATGAAGCAGGCTGGAATAAAATCCGAGACCAGTTCGTATTACCGCTTTTGATTAACGGCACCATCTGGGCTGTGAAACTCGTGCTGAGTAAGAGTACAACAGAAACAACTGAAAACAACTAATAAAAAATCCCGCCGAGCCGGTTATTTACTGGCCTGGCGGGATTTTTTTTTACAATTATTCAATCTAAAAAGCTTGACAAAACAGCTAAAAAGATGTATAATAAAAGCATAGAGAGGAGGCGAAGAAATGAAATGGAAAAAATAGAAAAAGCCATTCAGATAGTGGCTAACGTAATTACCATCTTAGCAGGATTGGTTACGATAATCACTTACCTGAACGGCTAAGGAAAACGGGGGCGAGGCAATCGCCTTATCCCTTCTTCCATTTCATTATAGCATATGGTATGGACGATTGCACTACTTATTTTAACTGTAATGGCATATATCAGAGTATACTTTCATCGTGATTGGTTGTCTATTACAGCTGCTTGTATTATAACATTGGCTGCATGTATTAGATTATGGGGGTGATAAATATGTTAATTAATGAAATTATGACGGCTAAGGAAGCGGCAGAACGGTGGGGTGTTGCGCCTATTACGATCCGGCAGGCCTGCTCCGGATATAAAAAGTCACCGCCAAGATTTACGGCAGAAGAATCAAGAAAATCTGCAGGTACTTGGCTCGTAACTCGTGCTGGTATGGAACGCCTGTACGGCCCGGAGACGAAATAAAAGAAGGGCTATTTGTCAAATATTATATGTGTTATATAACATATAAATAAAAAAAGAACGCTATCGAATTAAACGGTAGCGTTCTTTTTCATATAACAACGTAGGAACCTGTACGAAAAACAATCTGAATAGAAGTCTATCGTGTAGGTGTTCGCGTAGTCGTAAGTTGGTGCGCCTAGAAGGATTCGAACCTTCGCACCCGGTTCCGGAGACCGGTGCTCTATCCCCTGAGCTATAGGCGCATGACGTATACTGCACAACGAATACTTTACTATAATATCATATGTATGTATAAAAAACAAGGGTGTATCTGTGACATTTGCAAAAGAGCTTAGAATCCAGCCGAGAAGAAACGGCAGGATAAATCTGTATCATTTGCTTGTACAGTGTATACCAGTGTATATAGTTTATAAGAAAATCTAATAAATAAAAATTATTAGTTGATTATTTCTTAATATTATGAGATAATATAGATAACAAAATTGGAATACATTTCTGTTGGTAAGGAGGTATGTATATGAATATCGTTGTTTTGGTTAAACAAGTACCGGCTGTATCAGATATCCAAATAGATACAAAGCAGCATAATCTGGTTCGTGTGGGTGCGCCTTCGATGTTGAATCCTGTTGATGCGCATGCTGTAGAGGCTGGCGTGGCATTGAAAGAAGCTTTGGGAGGTACTGTTACGCTGCTGACGATGGGGAATGCCATGGCAGGTGAAGTAATGCGTGACGGCATTGCTATGGGAGCCGATACGGGCGTGCTTGTTTCGGATGAACGCATGGCTGGCTCGGATACACTGGCGACGGGAAAAATCTTGGCAAAGGCGATTGAAAAAATAGGCGGAGCAGACCTTGTACTGACTGGGAAGCGTTCGACAGACGGCGATACGGGGCAGATTCCTCCTGCAGTCGCACAGCAGCTGGGCATGTCACTGCTTTCCTATGCAGAATCTATTGCCGTGGAAGGGAATATACTGAAAGGAACACGCAAGAATCATAATAGTTTGGAAACAGTAACGGTATCCTTACCGGCAGTATGCTCGGTCATGGAAACAATGAATACGCCGCGGGCACCTAAACTGCGCGGGTCCATGAAAGCCAAAAAAGCTGTATTTACAGTAATGCGTTTGGAAGATTTAGGATTGACACCGCAGGATGTCGGCACAGCTGGTTCGGCAACGAGAGTTACGGAACTGTTTGCACCGCAGCCGCATCCGACGGGCATCATGATAGACGGTGCGACTGCAGCAGATGCAGTACATCAGTTGCTGGTTGATTTGAAAACGAAAAAGCTGATATAAGGAGGGATGACATCATGGAATGGAATAACGCGATTTGGGTATACTGTGAAATCGTAAACGGTACGTTAAGTCCGGTCAGTATAGAGTTATTGGGAAAGGGACGAGAATTGGCCGATATGCGTCATACTTCCTTAGCAGCTGTTGTTTTGGGAAAAGATGCAGAACCGATTGCTAAAACAGCTGTTTCGTATGGCGCAGACGGCGCGATTATCGTGCCGCAGTCAGAACTGACAGCGTTTGATGCAGTTCGCTATACGCATGTGCTGGCAGCCTTAGCGAAAAAATACATGCCGAACGTTATTTTAATCGGTGCATCGAATGATGGCCGTGATTTAGGCGGCCGTTTGTCTGCCGCCATGAATGTAGGCTTAGTAGCAGACTGCATCGACGTATCGTATGAAGGCGAAGACGACACATTGACATGGATTCGCCCGGCATATACGGGCAAAGTATTTGTAAAAATTCAAACGACGACACGGCCGCAGCTGGCGACAGTCAGTGATAAAATTTTCCGCGGCAATGCACCCGATGCGAGCCGTCAGGGAGAGATTGTGACAGAAACGGTGGCAGGCAGCGACATTGCATCATCTTACCAAATAACGCATGTTGAATCATTGCCGCCGGAAGCGTTGGACGTCAACTTGGAACACGCAGAAATCATCGTAGGCGCTGGCCGTGGTGTCGGCGATGAAGCGGGGATGCAGAAAGTTCAGGCCTTTGCAGCATCTATTGGTGCCGCTTTTGGCGTTTCCAAACCACTGGTAGATAATGGCTGGGCAGCGCATGATATTCAAATTGGCATTACCGGCAAAAAAATAGCTCCTAAAATTTATATAGCGTTTGGCATTTCCGGAGCGATTCAACATAAATTGGGTATTCAGGATGCAGAACTTATTATTGCTGTCAACAAAGACCCGGATGCACCCATTTTCCAATTTGCCCATTATGGCATTGTCGGTGATTTATTTGAAGCACTGCCTGCACTAGAAGAAGAATTGAAGAAACTAAAAAAATAATATAACTATATATAGCTATAATTGATACAGAGCCGCCGCACAAAAACGACGGCTCTGCTGCATGTTAGGGCTGTGTTATAATGGCAGCTCCTATGGGACTGAACCCAAAGTCAATAATACAAAGACAGCGTGCCAAGAGGTACTATTCTTTTGCAGGAGAATAGGGGAACGGCGACGCATATGATATAATAAAACTATTCAATACATTGCAGCTGCTGCCGTATTCAGAGCCGTTTGGGCGCACGGCGGCATGGCATAGACGCGCAAAAGGAGTGAGTACCTATGGGATTTTTTAATGGACTGATGGGCAATGCCAGTGAAATTGATGCGGAAGAAGTACGGGAAAAATATTCGCCCATGCTCATGCGGGGCGAAAGAATTAATCAAGCTTATAAAATTATTCGGGATATGTGGATTTTTACCAACTGCCGCTTGATTATCGTCAACGTGCAGGGCATGACCGGCAAGAAAGTCGAGTATCATTCCATTCCGTATCACAATATTACCCATTTTGCTGTAGAGTCGGCCGGTAATTTTGATTTGGATGCGGAGTTAAAAATATGGGTCAATGGCATGGGGCCGGAAGCGATTACGCAAAAATTCAGTACAGATACCAATATTTACAAGATTCAGGCGTTGTTGGCGGCGTATGTAATGGGCTGAAGCAGTTGAATGCGTCATGATCGTGCCTGTTTTTGGGTACGACATCGATTTATGCGTGCAGATACATGCATTTATAGCATAAAATATGGTACAATACTCTCAGAATAGGAAAGGGAAGGATGGAGAACAGGTGAAAAAATTTTTAGAAGAAGCTGCTGTTGTAAGCAATGAAGCGATTATTCCAGAAGTCTGGAAAATGGTTTTTCATGCACCGCAGATTGCAGCAGAAGCAAAACCCGGTCAGTTTGTGAATGTACAGAAAACAGCAGGAAAGACGTTTCTGCGCCGCCCCTTTGGTATTGTCGATGCTGATACGACAAACGGTACAGTAACGATTATTTACCGGCTGGTTGGTAAGGGTACGCATGAAATGGCTGCTATGAAGATAGGTGAAACGATCAGCGTTGAAGGCCCCCTTGGTGAAGGCGTGTTTACGACAACTCCCGGCAAAGCACTGCTTGTCGGCGGCGGCGTAGGCTTGGCCCCCCTTATTTTTTTGGCTAAGACCTTAGATAAGCCTGTCGTACTGGTCGGCGGCAAGACGGCGTCTGAAACATTTTGGACGAAGTTTTTTGAACCATATGCCGACAAGATTTATGTTACGACAGATGATGGTTCATTGGGCATGAAAGGATTTGCCGTGCAGGCACTGCCAACCATCTTTTCGGAAAATGCAATCGACCGTGTATCTACGTGCGGTCCGACGGTCATGATGAAAACGATTGCCGAAGCGTCAGAAAAAGCAGGCATTGCCTGTGAAGTATCTATGGAAAAACGCATGGCCTGCGGTATCGGTGTTTGTCTGGGCTGTACGTTTGAAAGCAAAGTAAGCGGCAAGCGGTACAAAGTCTGCGCAGACGGTCCTGTATTTTCATCTAAGGAGGTCTTCTAATGAATACCAATCGTATGGCTGTAAACTTTGCCGGCATTTCGATGAAAACACCAGTAATGGGGGCATCCGGCACCTTTGGCTTTGGCTTGGAATATGCTGACTTTTTGGATATAGACAACATCGGCGCCATTATTTCTAAGGGCATTACGCCTTTGCCGCGGGCAGGCAACCCCGGCGTGCGTGTGGCAGAAACGCCATCCGGCATGCTCAACTGCATCGGGCTGGAAAATCCCGGCGTCGATGCGTTTAAAAAAGATATTCTGCCCAAAGTCAGCCAGCATCCAACGCCTCTTATCGTCAACATTTCTGCCGGCACAGCAGAAGAATACGGCGAATTGGCTGCTAAGCTGGATGTAGACGGCGTAGCTGCGTTGGAAGTCAATATTTCTTGTCCAAACGTCAAAGAAGGGGGCATTGTTTTTGGTACGAAACCGGAAGCTGCCGCTGCTGTTACGCGTAGCGTCAAAGATCATACATCCAAGCCGGTCATTATGAAGCTGTCTCCGAATGTTACGGATATTACCGTCATGGCGAAAGCTGTTGAAGCAGCCGGGGCGGATGCCGTGTCGTTAATCAATACCTTGACGGGCATGGCCATTGATATTTATACGCAAAAGCCGCTGTTGGGCAATATTACGGGAGGCTTGTCCGGCCCGGCAGTAAAGCCGGTTGCTTTGCGTATGGTTTGGCAGACGGCACAAGCTGTCCAAATTCCTGTATTAGGTCTTGGCGGCATTGCTTCTTGGCAGGATGCGATTGAATTTATGCTGGCAGGTGCCAGTGCCGTAGCTGTCGGTGCCTATAACTTTGTCAACCCGCGTGCTGTAGAAGAAATTGCGGCCGGTATGGATCAATACTGCCAGCAGATGGGAATTTCTCATATTAGTGACATCGTTGGCAAGATTAACGATTGACACGTATACGTGTTTTTGATAGAATTTACTTGTATTTAATATATGGACTGTATATGACTGTATACGGATGCATATATGAGTATAGTCTTACATCAATAAGGAGATGTACTATGAACATTGCTTTATGGACTAGAAAAAAATGGTTTGTAAACTGCAGTGCAATCAGTGCGTCTAAATGAATAAACCCAAAGGTGAGGAATGTCTCGCTTTTGGGTTTTACTTATTCTAAGGAGGGGTCTCTTTTGAAGGTCAGTTTGGTAATGGGGAGCGATTCAGATTTTCCCGTCATGAAAAAAGCGTTGGATATTTTCAAAGAATTTGGTGTAGAATACGAAGTATTATTGGCATCAGCGCACCGTACACCGACAGCTGTTCGAGAATTTGTTGCCGGCGCAGAAAGCCGCGGCATCAGCGTCATTATTGCCGGCGCCGGCATGGCAGCACATTTGCCGGGCGTCATTGCCAGCTACACGACGCTGCCTGTCATTGGTGTTCCTTTGGAAAGCGGCAGCCTGAAAGGCATGGATGCACTGCTGGCCATCGTACAGATGCCGTCTGGCATGCCTGTTGCGACCATGGCAATCAACGGCTCTAAAAACGCAGCTTTACTGGCCATTCAGATTGGTGCCGTCAGCGACCCGGCCTTGGCCGCCAAGTACAAGAAATATCGTGAAGACATGGCAGCTCAAGTTATGGAAAAGAACCGCAAGTTGCAGGAAACTGTACAAAACATGTAATGGCACGTATATTTTTCAATTTATAGGAGGTTTTCATGTTTTACGATCCGATTTGGGATAAGCAGCATGAAGAATGCGGCGTATTAGGTATTTATGATAAGACGTTAGATATTCCCCGTTATATCTATTGGGGCCTTTTTGCATTGCAGCACCGCGGTCAGGAAAGCGGCGGTATCGCACTGACTGATGGCAGTGATATTCATACCTATCGGGGAATGGGACTGATCAGCACGGTCTTTGCAGACGGCGTACCGGAAGAAGAAGGCGGCCCCATTGGCATCGGCCACGTCCGGTATTCGACAACCGGGTCTAATAACCCCCGCAATATTCAGCCGTTGGCTGTATACACGCCGATGGGCCAGCTGGCTTTGGCACATAACGGCAATCTGACCAATACACGGATACTGCGTGAAGAACTGGACCGCGGCGGCGCGACGTTCCAAACGACGATGGACAGTGAAATTATTGTCAATTTAATCAGCCGCAGCCATAAAGAAACGATGGAAGAACGCATTATGGAAAGCATGAACCGTATCAAAGGGGCGTACTCACTGGTGCTGATGACCCGGGACAAATTATACGGCGTTCGTGACCCGTATGGATTCCGTCCTCTTTGTATAGGCCGCACGGAAAACGGCGGCTGGGTACTAGCTTCTGAAACCTGTGCACTTGATGCGATTGGCGCGACATTTGTCCGTGACGTTCTTCCCGGTGAATTTGTGGAAATCGGCGAAGGCGGCGTGAAATCGACGATATATGCCAAAGCGGACCGCAAGCAAATCTGTTCCTTTGAATATATCTATTTTGCCCGTCCGGACAGTGTCATTGACGGCCAGGACGTATATCAGGCCCGCTTGAATATGGGACGGGAAATGTGGAACGAAACACAGTATGATGCAGACCTCGTCATTTCTGTACCGGACAGCGGCAATACGGCAGCGATTGGCTACTCACTTGCATCCGGCATTCCGTTTAAACACGGCCTCATCAAAAACCGCTATATGGGACGTACCTTTATTAAGCCAAACCAGAAACAACGTGAATTAGCTGTGCGCATGAAGCTGAACGTTGTAAAATCGGTCGTTAAGGGCAAACGCATTGTCATGGTCGATGATTCTATCGTTCGCGGTACGACAAGCGGCATTATCTGTAAGCTGCTGCGGGAAGCCGGGGCAAAAGAAGTATATATGTGCGTATCAGCACCGCCGATTATGTATCCTTGCTTCTACGGCATTGATACGTCTGTCCGTAAAGAACTGATTGCTTCTACACTGAGTGTAGAACAAATTCAAAAGTACATTGGTGTCGATAAGCTTCACTTCATTACCATAGACGGGTTGAACCGCGCAGTGGAACATATTCCTAAAGAAGACATGTGTTTAGCATGCTTTAATAATGATTATCCTACCGATATTCCTAAGTCCAATGAAGAAGGAGAAAAATATGCTCTCGAACGAAACAAATAAAGGATTAACATACGCCGATGCAGGTGTAGATATTGATGCAGGCAATAAAGCCGTAGAATTGATGAAAGATTCTGTCAAAGCCACATACCGTCCGGAAGTACTGGGCGATCTGGGCGGTTTTGGCGGCTTGTTTTCTTTGATGAACAGCAAGCTCAAAAAGCCGATTCTCGTTAGCGGCACCGACGGCGTAGGCACTAAGCTCCGCCTGGCTATCATGATGGGCAAACATGACACCGTTGGCCAGGACTGCGTTGCCATGTCTATCAATGACGTACTTGTCCAAGGGGCAGAACCGCTCTTTTTCTTGGATTACATTGCTGTTGGCAAATTAGACCCTGTACAAGTAGCCACTATTGTCAAAGGCGTTGCCAATGCCTGCAAAGAATCAGGCTGTGCTCTTCTCGGCGGTGAAACAGCTGAAATGGCTGGATTCTATGCCAAAGACGATTATGACCTCGCTGGTTTCGGCGTAGGCATCGTCGATCGGGACCGCGTCATTACGGGTGAACATATCAAAGCCGGTGACGTGCTTATCGGTCTGCCTTCTACAGGCGTGCATTCCAATGGCTTCTCGTTGGTACGCAAAATCGTTTTGGAACGCCAGAAGATGAAACTTGACCAGTATGTTGATGAATTGGGCATGACAATCGGAGAATGCCTCTTGACACCGACACGTTTGTATCCAAAGCCGTGCCTGCCGATTATTCAGAATTTTGATGTCAAAGGCATGGTCCATATTACAGGCGGCGGTTTTTATGAAAATATTCCCCGCGTGCTTCCGGACGACACAGGCGTGGAAATCGATGTAACGGCATGGCCGCAGCTTCCTATTTTCGGCCTGCTGCAAAAATGGGGCAATGTCGATAAAAAAGAAATGTACCGCACATTCAACATGGGAATCGGCATGATTATGATTGTTGATGCCAAGGATGCCGATGCAGTGTTGCAGAACTTGGCTGACCGCAATGAAAAAGCCTATGTAATTGGCAAAGTTGTCAACTCGGATGTGCCTGTTACGCTGCAGGGGGGCGTTTTCAATGCCTAAAAAAAATATGGTTATCTTCGCTTCAGGCCGTGGCTCTAATGCCGTAGCGCTGCATGAAGCGGTAGAAGCAGGAATCATCCATGCACAAGTCAAAGCACTGGTTTGCGATATTCCGGGAGCTCCTGTCATGGACAGAGCCAAAGAATGGGGCGTGCCGGTTATTTTGGCAGACCGCAAACAGTTTGACTCTAAAGCAGCATTTGAAGCTTATATTCTCAAAGAAATCGCGCCGTACAAAGCGGACGTTATCTGCCTGGCTGGCTTTATGCGTTTGCTGAGCAGTGATTTTATTTCACATTATGAACATAAAATCATCAATATCCATCCGGCTTTGCTGCCGTCTTTCCGCGGCTTGCATGCCCAGGGACAGGCAGTGGCAGCTGGTGTCAAAATCGCCGGCTGCACGGTCCATTTTGTCGTACCGGACATGGATGCCGGCCCGATTATTCTGCAGTCTGCCGTACCTGTATTGGAAGATGATACAGAAGATACGCTGGCAGCTCGGATTCTGACCAAAGAACATCCGACGTTTGTCAAAGCAGTATCGCTGTTTTGTGATGATAAACTGACCATTGACGGCAATGTTGTCAAAGGTACGCAGGAATAAGGAGGAATTGTCATGAAAGTTAAACGCGCGTTGATTAGTGTATCTGATAAAACCGGTGTTGTGAAATTAGGGAAAGCCTTAGCCGATATGGGTATTGAAATTATTTCCACCGGCGGCACGATGCGGACTCTGAAAGAAGCAGGCGTTCCCGTCATGGCCGTACAGGATGTTACAGGTTTTCCGGAAATGATGGATGGCCGCGTCAAAACACTGAATCCCAAAATTCACGGTGCTATCCTGGCTGTCCGTGATAATCCGGAACATGTCAAAGCTATGAAAGAACATGATATTACGCCGATTGATTTAGTCGTCGTCAACTTGTATCCGTTCCAGCAGACCATTGCCAAACCGGATGTCACATTGGCTGAAGCTATCGAAAACATTGATATTGGCGGCCCCTGCATGGTTCGTGCCTCTGCTAAAAACAATAAATATGTCGCTATTGTCACCAATCCTGCCAAATACGATGAAATTATCTCTATCTTACAGAAAGACGGCGAATTTACGGATCAGTATCGGTTGGAATTAGCTCAAGAAGCATTCCATCATACGGCTGTATATGATACGGCTATTGCTGCGTACTTGGCACAGCAGGTCAAGAAAGGGGAATAAGGGCAATGAAAGTAGCAGTAATCGGCGGCGGCGGCCGTGAACATACGCTGGCTTGGAAACTTTCCCAAAGTTTGAATGTAGAAAAATTATATGCTATTCCCGGCAGTGCCGCTATGGCAGAAATCGCGACGTGTGTCAGCATGCCTCTTTCTGATTTGGAAGGTATTGCCAACTACTGTGTGCAGGAAGGTATCGACATGATCGTCGTCGGTCCGGAAGTACCGCTGACAGAAGGGCTGGCAGACATTTGCCAAGCCAAAGGTCTGGCTGTATTTGGACCGAATAAAGCAGCGGCACAAATGGAAGGCTCCAAAGTATTTGCCAAGAATCTCATGAAAAAATACCATGTACCGACGGCTGCCTATGCGTCATTTACAGATGGAGAAGCGGCTAAACAGTATATTCATGAACAAGGTGCGCCGATTGTCGTCAAGGCAGACGGTTTGGCAGCCGGCAAGGGCGTTGTCGTTGCCCAGACAGAAGAAGAAGCGATTGATGCCGTTAATGCCATGATGGAAGATCATATCTTTGGCGCTTCCGGCGGCCGCATCGTCGTGGAAGAATGCATGGTAGGCGAAGAAGCCAGCTTGCTGACATTTGTGGACGGCAAGACGATTGTCCCGATGATTTCCGCACAGGACCATAAACGGATTTTTGATAACGATGAAGGCCCGAATACAGGCGGCATGGGCGCATATGCCCCGGCTCCGGTCATGACGCCGGCATTGGTCAAAGAAGTAGAAGACACGATTCTGCGTCCGACGATTGAAGGGCTGCGCCAAGAAGGCATTACGTATCAAGGCTGCTTGTATGCTGGTTTGATGATTACTGCCAAAGGCCCGAAAGTCGTAGAATTCAACTGCCGCTTTGGCGATCCTGAAACCCAGGCTGTCCTGCCGCTGCTGGACAGTGATTTGGCAGAAATTATGTATGCCTGCACGCAGGGAAATCTCCGTCCGGATATGGTACAGTGGAAACCGGCTTCGGCTTGCTGTGTCATTATGGCATCTGCCGGGTATCCGGCATCATCCCATAAAGGCGATGTCATCGAAGGATTGGATGCATTGGACCAAGATGCCATGGTTTTCCATTCCGGCACAGCCAAGAAAGACGGCAGCTATGTCACGAACGGCGGCCGTGTTCTCGGCGTAACGGCGGTAGCACCGACGCTGCAGGAAGCCATCAGCAAAGCCTATAAAAATGTGCATGCCATTCATTTTGACGGGCAGCAGGTTCGCAGTGATATTGGTGCCAAAGGGCTGAAACATTTACAACATATATAGTAAATTAGTATGACAAAAATACGATAAGGCAGTAGTTCATCCGACAAGAGGACTGCTGCTTTATTTTTAATCGAGGAGAAGAAAATGGACTATCGTATTGAAAAAGATTCTATGGGAGAAATACAAGTACCGGTTGATAAGCTTTGGGGAGCCCAGACACAGCGCAGCTTTGAAAATTTCCAAATCGGCACGGAAAAAATTCCGCATGCCATGGTCACAGTGTTTGCGTATTTAAAAAAAGCAGCTGCCATGGTCAATAAAGAATTGGGTGTCGTCGATGGAGATCGTGCCGATGCCATTGCCCAGGCGTGTGATGATATACTGGCAGGAAAACTGGACGATAATTTCCCGCTGGCTGTTTGGATGACCGGCAGCGGAACGCAGTTTAACATGAATGTCAACGAAGTCGTAGCGCATCGGGCCATGCAGATTTTGCAGGCCCAGGGGAAAAAACTGTTTGTTCATCCCAACGACCATGTCAATCACTCGCAAAGTTCCAACGATACGTTCCCGACAGGCTTATATATGGCAGGTGTACTGCTCATCAAACAACAATTATTCCCGGCTATGGATGCGCTGTATGCCGCACTGGACGAAAAAGCCCATGCCTATGCGTCGATTGTCAAAATCGGCCGTACCCATTTGCAGGATGCGACACCGCTTACGTTGGGGCAGGAATTCAGCGGCTGGGCGCGGATGATTGCCCGCAACAAAGAAATGCTGACCCAGGGCTTGGATTTTCTTCGTGATTTGGCTATGGGCGGTACGGCAGTCGGGACAGGAATTAACTGTCCGGCAGGCTACGACGTAAAGTTTGCCGAAACGGTCAGCCGCTTGACAGGAGAAACATTCCACACGGCACCGAATAAATTCCAGTCGCTGACCAGTAAAGATGAACTGACTGTTGTCCACGGCATGCTGAAAGCACTGGCATGCGATTTAATGAAAATTGCCAATGACGTCCGCTGGCTGGCATCGGGGCCGCGCTGCGGTATTGGTGAAATTACGATTCCGGAAAACGAACCGGGCAGTTCCATTATGCCTTCCAAAGTAAATCCTACCCAATGTGAAGCCGTGACGATGGTGGCCGTGCAGGTAATGGGCAACGATGCGACAATGGGCATTGCCGCCAGCCAGGGTAATTTTGAATTGAACGTATTTATGCCGGTTATGGCGTACAACCTTGTGCAGTCGATTCGCCTGCTTAGTGATGTCATGGATTCATTCCGCAAGCACTGCGTCGTCGGCATTCGACCCAATTTAGCCAATATTGACCGCAATCTGCATCAGTCTTTGATTTTGGTAACTGGTCTGGTACCGCTCATTGGCTATGACAACGCCTGCATGATTGCCAAGAAAGCTGCCAAAGAAGGACTGACGCTGAAAGAATCGGCACTGCAGACCGGTCTGGTCACGGCGGAACAATATGATGCAGCCATGGATCCGGCAAAACTGGCAGGTGTGAAGTAAAGCCGTTAGCGTGTGACGTAAGGCTGAATGCGGTTGACATGTATACGATGCTTTGAAATTTAAACAAGAAAGGGACTTGCTGCCTGCAGTATATAGTACTAATGGCTCGGCAAGTCCCTTTGCCATATGCCGTACATGGTGTCTCGGCTGTTTTTGCCGATGCATTGCAAAGGCAGCGGTGTGTTGGCATGACTAACCAGAATCGCTGATATATGGTATAATACGGATAGTATCAAAGTACGGTATAAAGGATGTGTATATATGATTTTGACAGGGCGGCTGCTGGCAGCGGCCTCATTGATTCCGCAGGGCAGGACGATTGCCGATATTGGCACAGATCATGGGTATTTGCCCGTATATGCGTGTGAAAAGGGTATCGTTCCACGGGCTGTTGCTGCAGATATTGTTCCCGGTCCGCTGCAGGCTGCGACAGCTCACGTACAGGGTGCCGGACTGACCGATGTGATTGACTGCCGGCTGGGAGATGGATTGACTTGCCTTACACCAGGTGAAGTAGACGGTGCTGTGATTTGCGGCATGGGCGGTCCGCTGATGGTTAAGATTTTGCAGGCGTCTCCCCAAGTATGGCGACAGATGCAGTTTCTTATCCTGCAGCCGCAAAGCGATGCCGGGGCACTGCGGCGGTTTATTTATGAGCAGGGCTGGCACATTGAGGAAGAAACGCTGCTTATCGATGACGGACGGTTTTATGAAATGATGCGGGCTGTTCCGGGTAAAGCAGATTTGCTGCCTTCCTGGCTGTACGACATCGGGCCGGTGAATTGGCAGCGAAAAGATCCCTTGCTGGCTCGAAAAATAGACATGCTTATCGACAAAAAAACACGGATTTGCCAGGGCCTGCGAAAAAGCCATGAAGACAAATCCCAGCAGATTCAAGCATTAGAAGATGAAATCACATCTTGGGAGGATAAAAAATGTCAACTACAGTAGGAGAAATCGTCCAAGTATTGAAAACATGGGCTCCGCTATCCCTCAAAGAATCATGGGATAATCCGGGGTTCTTGATTGGCAATCCGAATGAACCCGCAGACAACGTCATGGTTACTTTGGATGTCATGATGGGAACGGTAGATTATGCCATTGCCCATGATGTCAACCTGATTGTCAGCCATCATCCAGTTATTTTTGATGGCTTAAAAGCACTGCGTACCGATACATACGATGGTGAAATGTACCAAAAATTATTGGCGCATCATATTTCCGTATACAGTGCCCATACCAATCTCGACAGTGCCGATGGCGGCGTCAATGATGTCTTGGCGCAGTGTCTGGGACTGCAGCATCTTACGGGGCTGATTCCGGTTCAGGAAGATTCCCTGTATAAACTGACAGTGTACGTACCGGCCAGCCATGGTGATGCCGTACGGCAGGCGCTGGCACAAAGCGGCGCCGGCTATATTGGCAACTATAGCGATTGTTCCTTTACGGCAGTCGGTGAAGGACGGTTTAAGCCGCACGAAGGTACACATCCGTTTATCGGTACGGTTGGTACAGTAGAAACAACGCCGGAAGAACGTATTGAAACTATTGTGCCGCAGTCTTTGCTTTCTCGTGTCCTGCAGGCCATGCTGGCGGCGCATCCCTATGAAGAACCGGCATACGACATATATCCGCTGGCCAACAAAGGACACCAGTATGCCATGGGACGCGTAGGGGACTGGCCGACACCCGAACCAGCCGGAATTGTGATGCAGAAAATCAAACGCTTGCTTGGCCGTACTGTCCTGCCGTATGCCGGTGACGCCGATACGGTAGTTTCCAAAATAGCCCTGCTGGGCGGCGGTGGTGCCGGATTTATGAAACAAGCCAAAGCAGCCGGCGCACAGCTGTATGTGACCGGAGATTTGAAATACCATGACGCGCAGGAAGCCATCAAACTAGGTTTAGTCGTTGCCGACGGCGGTCATTTTGGCACAGAATCACTCATTGTAGACAGTCTCTGCGGCCGCTTGGAAGAAGCCAGCCAGAAGCACCAATGGCAAATTACCTGCCTGACCGATCCGACAAGCCGTGATATGCTGCAGTATTTATAAAAGGGAGCGAATAACATGACAAAAGAAGAACATGTACAGCGATTATTGCAGGACCCCGTCTATGCCATTATGGGCAATGCTGAACTATCTTTGGGACGGGACAACGTGGCAGTAGCCAACGAATTATTGGCAGCTGGCGTCAAAATTATTCAGTATCGGGAAAAGCATAAAACATGGCGCGAAAAATATGAAGAAGCCCGTGAAATTGCCCGCCGTTGCCACGAAAAGGGTGCGACATTTATTATGAACGACTCTACGGACCTTGCGATTGCCTGCGGCGCTGACGGCATTCATGTCGGCCAGGACGACGCACCGGCTCATGTTGTGCGCCAGCTTGCCGGGCCGGATGTGTTCATCGGCGTATCGACCAATACGATAGAAGAAATGAAGGAAGCCCAGGCAGACGGCGCAGATTATGTTGGTTTTGGCCCTATGTTTCCGACATCTTCCAAAAAAGACGCTGACGAAGTCGTCACGAAAGAAGCCAAAGAATTTGCACTGCATCAATTTTCCCTGCCTGTCGTCACCATCGGCGGTATCAGCCTGGCCAATATCCGCAGCCTCTATGATGAAGGATTCCGTTCCTTCGCCATGATTAGTGCCATTGTCGGCAAAGAACATATTGCTGAAGCTGTCCAAGAACTGCGGCATACGCTGAAATAAATACACTGGGACTATACTACTACGGCTGTTTTATCTATAGACCGTATCAGCCCCTAACATACATAGAGACATGGATGCTGTATTGAATATATTAGTTGAAATACCTGTCTTAGATATTGACATAGACTATGTTTTAGCGTATAGTATTTAAACAGTGAGTATGAAAGACAATCGCTAGTGCTTTGCATTAGAGGAAAGTCCGAGCTCCGTAGGGCAAGATGCCGGATAACGTCCGGCGGAGGCAACTCTAGGGATAGTGCCACAGAAATGTGTACCGCCACGCAAGTGGTAAGGGTGGAACGGTGCGGTAAGAGCGCACCAGCAGCATGGTAACATGCTGGCTAGGTAAACCCCATCTGGAGCAAGACCGAATAGGGGAGGGATGAGGCGGCCCGCTGATCTTCCGGGTTGTGTCGCTTGAACATGCCAGCAATGGTATGTCTAGATAGATGATTGTCACTGCCTCTGGCAGAACAAAACTCGGCTTATTGATTACTCACCCATCGCATATAAAAGCTCTCTGCTGAGGCAGAGAGCTTTTTGACTATATACAATACGTAGGCAATTTGATACGGCTTGCTGAATTGGGACTTTACACCGGCATGTCTATATAGTATAATGAATGATGTCGTACGGGTGCTCGGTGCTGCGACGACTCCGACGCATACTTAGCACTTAGCGAATATTTAATACACTATGGAGGAATACACATGTTAACAGTAGAAGAAAAGAAAAACATTGTTGCCAAATTTGGCGCTAACGAAAACGATACCGGATCTCCGGAAGTACAGATCGCGCTCCTCACGAGCCGTATCCTTTACTTGACAGACCATCTCCGCAGCCACAAAAAAGACCATGCGTCCCGCCGCGGCTTATTGAAATTGGTCGGCCAGCGCCGCAACTTGTTGGCATATTTGCAGAAACACAACTTGGAACGCTATCGCGCTATCCTCGAAAAATTGAATTTGCGTAAATAATGTATGCTGTGAGGCTGATGTGGGAGCATCAGCCTCTTTTTTAGGAAACACAGGGTGGTAGGTTGTAGCGTGCAGGCGAAATGTGCGCCTGTATACTAGTGCCTATCACCTGTGAGATACAAGGAGGTAGTTGGAATGGAAGAACAAAAATTCCAGATGGATTTTGCCGGCCGCCCGCTCGTTATCGAAGTAGGCAAATTGGCAAAACAGGCCAGCGGCGCAGCACTCGTCCGCTATGGCGATACGGCTGTATTTGTAACCGCAACGGGTTCGAAAGAAGCACGTGAAGATGCTGATTTCTTCCCCTTGACAGTCGATTATGAAGAAAAAATGTATTCCGTAGGGAAAATTCCCGGCGGCTTTATCAAACGGGAAGGGAAACCGCCAGAATCTGCAACGTTGTTTGCTCGTCTGATTGACCGCCCGATTCGCCCGTTATTCCCCAAAACGTATCGCCACGATGTTCACGTCGTAGCCTACGATTTTTGCGTAGATCATGACAATGCGCCGGAAATTGCCGCTATGATTGGTGCGTCCGTTTCCCTGTGCATGTCCCATATTCCTTTTGCTGGCCCGATTGCCGGTGTCCGCGTCGGCCGCGTTGACGGGCAGTTTATCATCAACCCGACAGTAGCCCAGAGCGAACAGAGCGATATGGATATTGTCGTTGCCGGCACCAAAGATGCTATTTTGATGGTAGAAGGCGGTGCCAAACAGGTACCGGAAGCTGACGTACTCGATGCTATCATGTTTGCCCATGAAGAAATCAAGAAAGTCGTCGAATTCCAGCTCAGTTTCTTGGACAAAATCAGCGTTCCCAAACAGGAATTTGTAGAAAAAGAACCGCCGGCAGACATCGTAGAAGCTGTCCATGCATACGGTGAAGAAGCTATGAAGACGGCTATTTTTACGGCAGACAAAGTAGAACGTGAAGAAAAAATGAATGCTGTCGAAACAGATATTTACGAACATTTTGCTGACATTTATCCGGATGACCAGGATACGATTGCAGAAATCACGCAGAAAATGATTAAAGAAATCGTTCGTCATATGATTGCTGTCGACAAAATCCGTCCGGACGGCCGTAAAGTCAACGAAGTACGTCCTGTCAGCTGCGAAGTAGGTTTATTTGCCCGCACACACGGCACAGGTCTCTTTACGCGCGGCCAGACACAGATTTTGAGCTTTGCTACGTTAGCGCCGCTTTCTGAAGCACAGCACATTGACGGCGTAGGCATCGAAACAGACCGCCGCTATATGCATCATTACAATTTCCCATCCTTCTGCGTTGGCGAAACCAAATCGTCCCGCGGTCCGGGCCGTCGTGAAATCGGCCACGGCAAACTGGCAGAACGGGCATTGACTCAGGTTATGCCGAGCGAAGAAGAATTCCCGTATGCTATCCGCGTCGTATCCGAAGTCCTCGAATCCAACGGTTCCAGCTCGATGGGCAGTGTCTGCGGCAGTACGCTGGCATTGATGGATGCAGGCGTGCCGATCAAAGCTCCTGTAGTCGGCGTAGCTATGGGACTTGTCACCAAAGGCGACGACTTTACGATTCTGACGGATATTCAGGGCATGGAAGATGCTCTTGGCGATATGGACTTCAAAGTAGCCGGTACGACCAAAGGCGTTACGGCTATTCAGATGGATATCAAAATTAAAGGCCTCAGCCGGGAAATTTTGGCACAGGCATTAAAACAGGCTCATGAAGGCCGTATGCATATCATGGGCAAAATGATGGAGGTCATCAGCGAACCGCGCAAGGAGCTCTCTCCGTATGCGCCGCGCATCATCTCCATGCATATCCATCCTGATAAAATCCGCGATGTCATTGGGCCGGGCGGCAAAATGATTAAGCAGATTACAGAAGAAACGGGTGCTAAAATCGACATTGATGATTCCGGTCTCGTGTATATTGCCGCAGTAGACGGTGAAGGCGGTGACAAAGCCAAACAGTGGATTGAACGCCTGACTGAGGATGTGGAAGTAGGCAAGACCTATGTCGGCAAAGTAACGCGTTTGATGAACTTTGGCGCGTTTGTCGAAGTACTGCCGGGCAAAGAAGGCTTGGTACATATTTCCCAGCTTGCTAAAGAACGCGTGGAAAAAGTAGAAGACGTCGTTCAGGTTGGCGATGAAATCATGGTCAAATGCGTTGAAATCGACAACCAGGGCCGTATCAACTTGTCCCGCAAAGCCCTTTTGGGCGGCAGTGACGCACCGGCACATCGCAGCCGCGGTCCCCGTAACGGCCACGGACATGACGGGCAGAAAAAATAAGGTGCAGTATGACAGGAAGAGGATTTGAAGTCGTAACGGCTTATCAAAATAAAAACATTGCGCTGCCAGTCCGCAAGACGAGCGGCAGTGCCGGTTATGACCTGGCGGCGGCAGAAACAGTAACCCTGATGCCGCACGCGGTTACGGTCGTGCCGACAGGTTTGAAAGCGTATATGGAACAGGATGAATATTTATCTATTTTTATCCGTTCCAGCCTGGCTTTCAAAAAAGGGTTGATGCTGGCCAACAGTACGGGGATTGTCGATAGTGACTACTACAACAACCCGGATAACGAAGGCCACATTATGATTGCGTATTACAACACCAATGATGCGCCCTATACAATTGAAAAAGGTGAACGTATCGGACAGGGTATTTTTATGAAATACCTGACAGTCAACGAAGATACGGCAGATGGTGTCCGTACTGGCGGTATTGGCAGTACAGGAACAAAATAAACGAAAGGGCGTCTACAGGCTGCTGTGGCGCCTTTTTCCTATTCCAGGAGGGGATTTGAATGAGTATCAGCAAGGAAACAATGATTGCCAGAAAAGAAATCATGCAGGGCAAAGTACTGCATGTTACGGTAGATACGGTTCGCATTGACGACGAAAGCAGCGGCGAACACAAAACGGCGACACGGGAAGCTGTTTGGCATTTTGGCGCCTGCGCCATTTTGCCGCTTACCAATGACGGAAAAATCATTATGGTACGGCAGTACCGCTATGCCGCAGCACAGCCGATGCTGGAAGTACCGGCAGGAAAAATCGAACATGACGGCGAATCTCCGGCGATTTGCGCCGCCCGCGAACTGGAAGAAGAAGCGGCTGTCACGGCAGACGAAATCATTCCCTTGGGCTACACCTATACGTCACCGGGATTTTGCAGTGAACGTATTTATTTATATCTAGCAAGAGGTCTCAAAAAAGGCAGCCAGCATTTGGATGATGACGAATACTTAAATATTGAACGGTATACGCCGCAGGAAGTTGAACAGATGATTTGTAATAATGAAATTACGGATGCCAAAACGATAGCTATTTTTGCCAAAGCCCGCAGCTATTTACCGGGACTGTAAAAGGGAGGTATTTCCATGAAATTTAATCGTATTATTGTCATTGTTATGGACAGCGTCGGTGTCGGCAATGCACCGGATGCCGCTAAATTCGGCGATGCAGGCGCCGATACATACGGCCATATTGACAGCCGTGTGCCGCTGGCTGCTCCCAATTTGCGGAAACTGGGATTGGGACGCGTGGCGCATGTACATGCCGTGCCCACGACGCTTATTGGCTCATACGGCCTGATGCAGGAAATCTCAGCAGGCAAGGACACGACCAGCGGCCATTGGGAATTTATGGGCAATCCCGTAGAAAATCCCTTCCCGACATTTCCCCATGCATTTCCCGATGAACTGCTGAAAACATTTACAGAAAAAACAGGATACGGCTATATTGGCAACGAAATCGCATCCGGCACGGAAATTATCGAACGCTTGGGGCCGGAACATTTTCGTACCAAACTGCCCATTGTCTATACGTCGGCAGACAGTGTTTTCCAAATTGCGGCGCACAACGATGTCATCCCTTTGGAAGAACTCTACCGGATTTGCGATGTGACGCGGCGTGAAGTCTGCGTCGGCAAATACGAAGTAGGCCGCATCATTGCCCGCCCGTTTGTTGGCGAACAAGGCCACTTTGTACGGACTGGCGACCGCCGCGACTACAGCCGCATGCCCAAACGCAAGATGGTATTTGAGTATTTATCGGAAAACGGCTTTTGCGTCGTCGGCGTCGGCAAAATCGGAGATATTTATGCTCATGTCGGACTTACGGAATCGTATCATACGGCCAATAATGCAGAAGATATGGCAGAACTGACCAAACAGCTTTTGGCACACCGCCAAGACAAAGGCCTGCTCATGGCCAACTTTGTCGATTTTGACAGTATGTACGGCCATCGCCGCAATGTAGCCGGCTATGCCCAATGCATTGAAGAGTTTGACACGGCTCTTGGCGAATTTTTGCCGCAGCTGCAGGACGACGAACTGCTTATTATCACAGCAGATCACGGCAACGATCCGACATGGACTGGTACCGATCATACACGGGAACGGGTGCCCCTCATGATGTACAGTCCGGCGTTTACACAGTCTGTAGATGTAGGCATTCGCAGCACCTATGCTGATTTGGGCATGACGATTATGGATAACTTCGGCTTGACAGGACTGGAATTTGGCAAGAGCTTCTTAGCTGAATTGAGGTGAGCGTATGTGGCCGATGGAATGTATTGAACACAAACGGGACGGCAAGATACTGAGCCGTGAAGAAATACAACGCTTTATCACCGATTATACAGCCGGACGAGTTGCCGATTACCAAGCCGCGGCTTGGCTGATGGCTGTATACCTGCAGGGAATGAATGCTGCTGAAACGACTGATTTGACGATGACCATGGCGCATTCCGGCGACATGATTGATTTGTCTTCCATTCCCGGTGTCAAGGTAGATAAGCACAGCACGGGCGGTATTGCCGACACAACGACGCTGATTGTCGCGCCGTTGGCAGCTGCAGCCGGCGTGCCTGTTGCCAAGATGAGCGGCCGCGGTTTAGGCTTTACGGGCGGAACGGCAGATAAACTGGAATCTATTCCGGGCTATCAGACCGTACTGCCGGAAACGGCGTTTTTGGAACAAGTGCGCCGGATTGGCATTTCGCTGATTACCCAGTCCGGAGACATTGCTCCGGCTGACAAGCTGCTCTATGCCCTGCGCGATGCGACTGGCACCGTCGAAAGCATTCCTTTAATTGCCAGCTCGATTATGAGCAAAAAAATAGCCGCCGGTGCCGATGCGATTGTCTTGGATGTCAAATACGGCGACGGCGCGTTTATGAAAAACAAAAAGGATGCCCGGACATTGGCACACACGATGGTACAGATTGGCAAACTGGCGCACCGACCGACTGTTGCTGTCCTTACTTCGATGGAAGCACCGCTGGGCACGGCTATCGGCAACAGTCTGGAAGTCGATGAAGCCGTAGAAGCCTTGTCTGGCAAAGGCCCCAAACGACTGATGGAAGTCGTCGAAGTATTGGGTGCCTATATGCTGCTTCTCGGCAAAAAAGCTGCAGATGAAGCAGACGGCCGGGAAAAAATCCGCCGTGTACTGCAAAGCGGTGCCGGTCTTGCTAAATTTAAAGAACTCATTGCAGCACAGCACGGCAGTACTTCTTGGATTGGCAAACGGCCGCTGACTAAAGCAGCGCAGCAGTATACGGCTGTCTGCACCGATGAAGGATATATTACAGCCATTCACGGCAGAGCTTTGGGTGAAATCGCCATGAAACTGGGCGCTGGCCGTGCGCATAAAGAAGATGCCATCGATCCGATGGTCGGCATTCGGCTCTATAAAGAACTTTATGACCCGATTCATGCCGGTGAACCGCTGTTCACCATTTACGGCAAAGCCGATACGCCGATGATGGCGACAGCCCAAGAGATTGCAGACCAAATTATCGTCACGCCGACGCAGGCTGCTTCTATCGAACCAGTCATTGGTGACGTTATTTATGAATAAACAGCTCCTTTTTCATGGCATATAACGATGCCGTGTGAGTAAACATATATAAAGGCAGGTTGCAACTGCCGATTTTTTAGAGAAAAGGAAGAACGATATGAACCTCAACAGGCAAATCCCTGTCCAAAAAGGGAAAACCTATACGATTGATGTAGTACGGCTGGGAACCAGCGGCGAAGGCGTAGGAAAGTATAACGGCTTTACCGTATTTATACCGGGAGCTCTGCCCGGTGAAGCTGTAGAAGCCCGGATTACTCTCGTCAAAAAACAATACGCCGCTGCTAAGCTGCTGCGTATTGTCACCGCTTCGCCGGACCGGATACAGCCGGCATGTCCTGTATATGCTGCCTGCGGCGGCTGCCAGCTGCAGCACATCAGCTATGAAGGCGAACTCAAAGAAAAACGGCAGCAAGTACAGGATGCCCTGGAACGCATCGGTCATCTCAAAGATATACACGTAGAACCGACACTGGGGGCTGCCAGCCCTTGGGCATACCGTAATAAAATGCAGTTTCCCGCAGCAGCTGTCGGCAAAAAAAATATAGCCATCGGCTGTTTTGCCGCTGCAACGCATCAAGTCATTGACGTAGCATCCTGTGCCATTCAAAAAGAAGGCAACAACCAAATTGCCGCCGTCGTCCGCCAATGGATGAAAACCTACAAGATTCCTGCGTACAACGAAGACTTGCGGACAGGCATCGTGCGGCATATTATGGGACGGGTAGGCGTGCATACCGGCGAAATCATGGTCTGCTTGGTGACAGCCTGCGATATGGTTCCCCATATGAAAGATTTGGTGCGCATGCTGCGGAGCGAACTGCCTCATGTCAAAAGCATCGTGCAAAACGTCAACACGCGGCATACCAACGTCATTTTAGGCCCAAAAACGCGAGTTATCTACGGTGCGCCGACGATTCACGATTCCATTGGCCCCTTGACCTTTAACATTTCGGCGCAGTCCTTTTTCCAGGTCAACAGTGAACAAGCACAGAAACTCTACGAAAAAGCCTTGGAATTTGCAGACCTCAAAGGCAGCGAAACCGTAGCTGACGTATACTGTGGTACCGGTACGATTACCCTGTTTTTGGCACAAAAAGCAAAACAAGTCTATGGCATCGAAATTGTGGCTCCGGCCATCAAAGACGCTATCAAAAACGCAAGAGACAACCATATTCACAATGCAGAATTTATCCTGGGAGATGCTGTGTACAAACTGCCGGAACTCATTCAAGACGGCATCCGTCCAGACGTCATCGTCTTGGATCCGCCCAGAGCAGGCTGCGGCGAGCCGGTCCTCCAAGCCATTGCCAAAAGCAAACCCAAACGCGTCGTCTACGTCTCCTGCAACCCGGCAACCTTGGCCCGTGACCTAGCGTATTTAGACAAACACGGCTATCATCCCCAAAAAGTACAACCCGTAGACATGTTCAGCCGGACGCATCACGTTGAGACAGTAGTATTGCTGACGAGAAAGTAAATAAAAAATAAAAATGCCTATTTTCGGATTTTGTAGAAAATGGGCATTTATTATAGAGTATTCATAAGTAAGATATCTATAATTACTTGGTAAAATTTAATAAAAATCCTAGAAGAGAGGCTTTGAAATGGCAGATAAAAATACAGCTGATATTGGTTTTGAAAAGCAGATATGGGATGCAGCTTGTGTACTTCGCGGCAATATGGATGCATCCGAGTATAAAAATGTTGTTTTGGGATTAATTTTTTTGAAATACATCTCAGATCGCTTCGAGGATAAGTATCAGGAGCTTATTAAAGAAGGAGAAGGATTTGAAGAGGATATTGACGAATATACTTCTGAGGGTATCTTCTTTGTACCAGCTGGTGCACGTTGGAGTGAGATTGCATCAAAAGCGCATACTCCGGAAATCGGAACGGTGATTGATGATGCCATGCGTGCCATCGAAAAAGAAAATAAGCGTTTGAAAGATATTTTGCCTAAGAATTTTGCACGTCCGGAACTGGACAAACGTAGACTTGGTGATGTTGTGGATCTATTCACCAACATCCAGATGATCGAACATGGCAGCGAAAAGGATATCTTGGGGCGTACCTATGAATATTGTCTTTCTATGTTTGCTGAACAAGAGGGAAAACGTGGTGGTGAATTCTTTACGCCTTCATGCGTAGTACGTACTTTGGTGGAAGTCTTAAAACCTTTCAAGGGACGAGTATATGACCCTTGTTGTGGTTCAGGTGGTATGTTTGTTCAGTCTGCGAAGTTTGTTGAAAATCACAGTGGTAATATCAGCAATATTTCTATCTATGGTCAGGACTCAAACCCTACTACATGGAAAATGGCGCAGATGAATCTTGCAATCCGTGGAATTGAGCCTGATCTTGGAACTTATGCGGCAGATACATTTCTTGATGATCGTCATCCAACGTTGAGAGCAGATTATATTATGGCGAATCCCCCGTTTAACCTTTCCGATTGGGGATTGGATAAGCTAAAAGAAGATCAGCGATGGAAATACGGAACCCCACCAGCAGGAAATGCCAACTTTGCATGGCTTCAGCACATGATTTTTCATCTTGCACCAGCAGGCCGTATTGGTATGGTATTAGCGAATGGTTCACTTTCTTCGCAATCCGGCGGAGAGGGTGAAATTCGTAAGAATATTATCAATGCAGACTTAGTTGAGTGCATTGTTGCAATGCCTACTCAGCTTTTCTATACAACGCAGATTCCGGTTTCGCTTTGGTTTATCAATAAGCAGAAGAAACAGTTGGGAAAGATGCTGTTCATTGATGCACGCAAGATGGGAACAATGGTCAGCCGCAAGCTTCGTGAGCTGACAGATGAAGACATCAATAAGATTTCAGATACCTACGAAGCTTTTGTTGACGGAACACTTGAAAATATTAAGGGATTTTGCGCTGTTACGGATACCGCTGAAATTGAGAAACAAGATTATATCCTTACACCTGGACGTTATGTGGGCATTGAGGAGCAGGAAGATAATGGCGAACCATTTGATGATAAGATGAAGCGCCTGACCTCGGAGCTTTCGGAAATGTTTGCCAAGTCCCATGAGTTGGAGGACGAAATAAGGAAGAAGCTGGGGGCGATCGGATATGAAATATAAACTCTCTGAAATAATGGATATTATTGGTGGCGGAACTCCTAAAACAAGTAAGCCAGAATATTGGAATGGTGACATTCCTTGGCTTTCTGTAAAAGACTTTAACAATGATTATCGCTACGTCTATGAAACAGAGAAGACCATTACACAAGCTGGACTTGATAATAGTTCGACGAAATTGCTAAAGCGAAATGATTCAATAATTTCGGCGCGTGGTACTGTCGGAGAAATGGCGATGATTCCATATCCCATGGCTTTTAATCAGTCGTGTTATGGACTTCGTGCAAAAGAAGGTCTTGTTGATGAGGAATATCTATATTACTTGATTAAGCACAACGTGGTGGTTTTGAAAAAGAATACTCATGGTTCGGTGTTTGATACTATTACGCGAGACACATTTGACGATATTGAAGTGGAATTACCATCACTGATGGAACAGAAGATAGTAGCTTCAATACTCCGAGACTTAGATGACAAAATTGAGGTGAACAATGAGATAAACAAGAATTTAGAGCAACAAGCAATGGCAATTTTTAATAATGCAATAGAACAGTCAAAGTCTGTTACTTATGTTGAGTTAGGATCATTGGCTGATGTTAAAGGTGGGAAAAGGCTTCCTAAAGGAGCAAATTTGATGAGTATACCTAATTCACACCCTTATATTCGTGTTCGAGACCTCAATGATGTCGTATTTGCCAGTCTTTCAGCAAATTACGAGTACGTTGATGATGAAACACAAAAGACGATTTCACGTTACATTACGACAACAGATGATGTATTGATATCTATCGTTGGAACAATTGGATTAACAGCAATTGTAGACAAATCATTGAACATGGCAAATTTAACGGAAAATTGTGTTAAGGTCACGAACCTACATGGCATCTCCCCAGAATACCTTCTCTTATATCTTCGTTCTCAACATGGATCTGAAGAAATTAAAAAAGGTACTGTTGGAGCTGTTCAAGCAAAATTACCAATTAAAAATATTCAGGCGCTCAGTGTTCCGCTGTTACCACAATCTGACTTGCAGTCATTAAATGATACATTAAAAGTACTTTTTAATCAGCTGTCCATAAATGTTGCAGAATCCAAGTGTTTAACAGATATTAGAGATTCATTATTACCAAAGCTGATGTCCGGCGAATTGGATGTCTCTAACCTTGACCTCTAAGCCGTTAAATTCTTGTTTATCATAGAAACATAACAAAAATACAGGAGGTTGAATATGCCGAGTTTATTTACAGAAGATACATACGAACAAGCAATCATTGAACTGTTTGAAAACATGGGCTATGACCACCTCTACGCTCCGGATTTTGATAGAGATTATACCAGTCCGCTTCTGGACTCTATTCTGAGAGATAGCTTGGTGCGTATCAACCGTGGTCTGCCTGTAGAAGCTATAGATGGGGCACTAGCTAAATTGAAGAATTTTGATACCGGCAGCCTGTTGCAGAAGAATATCATTTTCATGGATTATCTGCAAAATGGTATCACGGTTAAGTTCTTTGTAAAAGGCGAGGAGCAATCATCTATTGTACGTTTGATTGATTACGCAAATGTAAAGAACAACTCTTTTTATGTGGTGAATCAGTTTGCGTTTTTAGAAAACGGAAATAACCGTCGTCCAGATATTATTCTATTCATAAATGGATTGCCTCTTGTTTTGATGGAATTGAAAAGTCCGGCTAAGGACGAGGTAGGAGCTGAGAATGCATACCATCAGATTCGAAATTATATGCAGGATATTCCATCTATTTTTTATTACAATGCAATCTGTGTAATTAGCGACTTGTCTACGAATAAGGCCGGAACTATTACCTCCGGATTAGATCGTTTTATGGAATGGAAAACCAAAGACGGTAATTACGAAGATACTGCGTACGCTTCCTTTGAAACCTTCTATGAGGGTATGTTCCAAAAGGAACGTCTGTTGGATATTTTGAAAAACTTTATTCTTTTCTCAGGCGTCAGCAATAGTCGATTCAAAGTATTAGCCGGATACCATCAGTATTTTGCTGTTCGCAAAGCGATCGAGAAGGCAAAGGTAGCCACTAAGACCGATGGTAAAGGTGGTGTATTTTGGCATACGCAGGGCTCTGGTAAGTCATTGTCGATGGTATTCTATGCACATTTATTGCAAGATGCATTAGACAGTCCTACCATTGTAGTTATGACAGACCGTATTGATCTGGATGATCAGCTTTATGCACAGTTCTCACAATGCGCAGATTTCTTGCGTCAGACACCGGTACAGGCAGAGAGCAAGGAACATTTGAAGTCACTTCTTGATGGCAGAAGTGCAAATGGAATTATATTTACTACGATGTTCAAGTTTGAACGTGGAGAGAAAGCTTTGTCAGAACGCAGAAACATTGTTGTCATGGCAGACGAAGCACATCGTGGGCAGTATGGTTTTGATGAAAGAATCGTTATGTCAGAGAATGAAAACGGTGAAAAGGAAGCGCATACTGTAATTGGTCATGCTCGTATTATCCATGACGCATTGCCGAATGCTACATTTATCGGATTTACCGGTACACCGATTTCAGCCAAAGATAGAAACACTCGTGAAGTTTTTGGTGATTATATTGATGTATATGATATGACACAGGCCGTGGAAGACGGTGCTACTCGTCCGGTTTATTATGAAAGCCGAGTTGTTCATTTGAAGTTGGATGAGAACACATTGGCGTTAATTGATTCTACTTATGATGTCTTAGAGCAGCAGTCCGATGCACAAACAATCGAGAAGAGCAAAAAAATGCTTGGTCAAATGGAAAGCGTGCTGGGAGCTGATTCTACGATAGAATCTCTTTGTGATGATATTGTTGAACATTACGAAAAATATAGAGCAAATCTTCTGACGGGTAAAGCTATGATTGTGGCGTATTCTCGTCCGATTGCAATGAAAATCTATCGCCGAATCTTAAAAATTAGACCTGAATGGACGGATAAAGTCGGTGTAGTCATGACTGGAGGCAACAACGATCCGGAAGATTGGAAAGAGATCATCGGAACAAAATCGCACAAAGAAGAGCTTGCAAGGAAGTTTAAAGATAACAATGACCCGATGAAGATTGCCATTGTAGTTGATATGTGGCTCACCGGTTTTGATGTACCTTCTTTGGCTACTATGTATGTGTATAAGCCGATGCATGGTTATAACTTGATGCAGGCTATTGCTCGTGTTAACCGTGTATTCAAGGATAAAGAGGGCGGATTGATCGTAGACTATGTTGGAATTGCATCAGCTTTAAAGGCTGCAATGAAGGAATATACGAAACGTGATCAGTCTAAATACGGTGATATGAACATTGCAAAGATGGCATATCCGAAGTTTCAGGAAAAGCTACAAGTTTGCAAGGATTTATTGCATGGCTTTGATTTTAGCGGATTTATAGGTGGCTCTCCACTTACAATGGCTAAGCTTATTACGGGTGGCGTAAACTTTATTCTCGATGCAAGTGTACCAGAAAGAAAAGATTTGTTCTTGAAGGAAGCCATGCTTTTGAAACAATCACACTCGCTTTGTTCCAGTATGACAACAGAGCAGGAACGCCATGAAGCGGCTTATATGGAGGCTTTGCGTTCTACTGTTATTAAGATCACGTATGGTGGAACAGGTGGAAAAAGTTTGTCGCTTACTGAGATTAATGATCAAATCAATGAACTTTTGAAAGCGGCAGTACAGAGCGAAGGTGTTATCAGCTTATTCGACAGCAGCAAGAGTGGCGGTGAAAATTTCAGCTTGTTTGATCCAGCAGTCCTGGATGAAATCTCTAGAATGAAGGAAAAAAATATAGCTGTCGAGATTTTGAAAAAACTTATGGCTGAGCAAGTGACTCTCTACAAGAGAACCAATGTGGTACAGTCACAAAAATTTTCGGAGAAGATAGCACAACTGATGAACTCTTATTATAACGGACTAATCACCAATGAAGAGGTTATTAAAGAACTTCTGAAAACTGCAGAAGAGATTGCAAATCTCTATAAGAATGGTAAGGAACTGGGACTTTCACAAGAAGAACTTGCATTTTATGATGCCCTTACAAAACCAGAGCATATTAAGGATTTTTATAAGAATGATGAATTGATTGCTCTGACAAGAGAACTTACAGAAATGCTTCGTAAGAATCGCACTATCGATTGGCAGAAAAAAGAAACTGCTAGAGCGCAGATGCGTAAGATGGTTAAGCGACTCCTTAAGAAATATAAGTATCCGCCGGAAGACTATGATTTTGCAATAAGCACAGTAATCAGTCAGTGTGAGCTTTGGACAGATAATGTGGAGCCACGAAAAGAGGAAAAGCTCTATAAATATGTATCCGAAATAGAACTAAGCAAAGTAGCAGAGGATACGATTTCTTACGGAGAAAAGAAGTAAAGGAGGTGCGGCATGGATGCACGTAAAGGCAATATTTATGAGATATTGAACGGAAATAAGCAATTCTTGATTCCGGTTTATCAGAGATTCTACAGCTGGGATATGGAACAGTGTAAACGACTTTGGAACGATATTGTAGAGATGCAGAGAAAAGGCAAAGCCGGTCATTTTGTAGGTTCTATTGTTAATATTGCTGAACAGGCAATGCCAACAGGTGTTCAGAAATATATGATTATTGACGGCCAACAGCGAATGACTACCTTAACACTGCTTCTTCTGGCTTTGCGCGATTATGCAATAAAGAATCCGAGTGACACAACCATTAATGCTCGTCGTATAGATAATATGCTTCTAAAAAACGAGTATGAAAGTGATGATGAACGATATAAGTTACTGCTGACTGAAACAGATAGAGATATTCTTATAAACCTTGTTGAGGAAAAGCCAATGGCAGAAGGCACTAGATCAAGACTGATTGAAAATTACAGTTTTTTTGCTAGCAAGCTGGCAGATAAAGAAATTCAGCCTGCAGAGGTATATGAGTCAATTGGAAAATTACAAATTGTTAATATCACATTAGATCGTGCTGTTGACGATGCACAGGCAATTTTTGAAAGTTTGAATTCTACCGGTAAGGAACTTTCTGCATCTGATTTGATTCGTAACTATGTTTTGATGGGATTAGAGCCATCTGAACAAACTTATGTATATGAACATCTTTGGCGGCCGATGGAACAGCTGTTTATCTATGAAACGCAAGGAACGGTAATGGATGCTTTCTTCCGCCATTACTTGACCATGAAACTTTCTCGCATTCCAAAGCAAGGATGCGTATATGAAGAATTCAAATTGTATCATTTGAATTGTGAGTTTGGAACTATCAGAGAATTATGTCAGGATTTGCTTGAATATGCAAAATATTATACAAACATTGTGTTCAAGCGGAATACTGACACGGATTTAAAGAAGTTATATGAGGACATTATCGATTTAAAAATGGAAGTATCTTACCCATTTTTACTGAAAATTCATCATGACTGCGTCGAAGGGCTAATTACATCAGATGAACTAAAGGAAATTTTGAAGCTTTGTATTAGCTATGTTCTGAGACGTGCAATTTATGGGATTCCGACCAACTCAATGAACAAAACCTTTGCAACATTGAAGAATTATATTAGATCAGATGATTATCTGAATTCTGTTAAGGCATTTTTCGTTATGCAGGATACATATAAAGAATTCCCGAATAACGATAAGTTTGAAGGTGCATTTGAAAGTCGTGATATTTATAATATGCGTGTTAGAAATTATATTCTTAGTCGTTTGGAAAACTTTGAAAATAAAGCTCCAATTATAATAGAGAATTACACCATTGAGCATATTATGCCGCAGAACAAAATTCTTTCTTCAGAGTGGCAAGATGATCTTGGTGCCGAGTGGCAGGAGGTTCAGAAAAAGTATTTACATACAATTGGCAATCTTACCTTGACTGCATATAATTCCGAGATGAGTGATAGGTCTTTTTTGGAAAAGATGGATATGCCGGGTGGATTCAAAGAAAGTGCACTTAGACTTAATAAATATGTGGTTTTACAAAATAAGTGGAATGAAAAACATATCCAAGAGAGAGCAAACGAATTAGCAAAGAAAGCAGAATCTATTTGGCCATATCCAACTTTAACAGCTGCAGAACTTGCGCCATATCAAGTAGAAAAAAAAGCAGTGCAGAAGTATTCCTTGGAAACATATAATGTGAATGCTTTTACAAGAATATTATTCGAGTCTTTAGATAAGCGCATTATGAACTTATCCCCTGCGGTTAAGAAGGAATATAAAAAGTTGTATGTTGCCTATAAACTGGATACTAATTTTGTTGATATTGTTTTTCAGAAACAAAGATTGCGTATCTCGATTAATATGAAGTTTTCAGAGATTAATGATCCTAACGGTATTTGTAAAGATATTACTGGCTTAGGACGTTGGGGAAATGGCGATGTAGAATTGTTTATGGAGCATCAGGATGAACTAGATCAAATCATGGAAATTGTGAAACAATCTTTTGATGCACAGGCAGAATAATGATTTTGGGACGTAAAAGGAGGCCTCCTATAAAAAAAGAAAAAAGACGAAATAACCATCCGTTCCAGCGCTGTAGAATACTTAACCTATGTTGCCTCTGTAGGTGATCAGCAGGACAGTGTTGAGATGCGTTATGAGGATGAGAACATATGGCTGACACAGAAGATGATGGCCACATTGTGTGATGTGGATGTTTGTACAATCAATGAGCATATCAAGAAGATTTATTCTGATTCAGAGCTTGAGGAAGATTCAACTATCCGGAATTTCCGGATAGTTCAAACCGAAGGTTCTCGCCAGGTCACACGCGATACCAAGCACTATAACCTTCAAATGATCATTGCCGTAGGCTTCAAGGTCAATTCTGAGCGGGCCGTACAGTTCCGTAAATGGGTAAATCAGATCGCCGAGGACTACACCATCAAAGGCTAGGTGATGGATGATGATCGGCTGAAGCGTGGAACGTATCTGACAGAGAAGTATTTCGATGAGCAGTTAGAGCGTATCCGTGAG
>SAMEA104315436__coassemble_848_pt1 | contig 35734 bp, 48 predicted proteins | sample SAMEA104315436__metabat2_low_PE_041 | metagenome-assembled genome bin SAMEA104315436 (sample SAMEA104315436) | gut metagenome | biome: Monkey gut; feature: monkey-associated habitat; material: faeces | place: China | collected 2013 | reverse complement strand
CTATTCGTGAAGGCGGCCGTACAGTAGGCGCCGGCGTTGTATCTGAAATCGACGCTTAAGTTTTAAATCTTGTGACATGAATTCGTTCATGCTCATAAAAATAAAAGAGCTGCAGGCTTGTGCCTGCGGCTCTTTCTTTTATATGAGCTTTTATAATAAAAGCTATGCAAAATAAGTTACGGAACGACAAAAAAGTATTCAAAAATCCTTGCATGCCTGCTTGTTTTGTAGTACACTATGTAAGTACGCGACAACAGGGGATACCCTGACGCGTTTAAACTATGATATAGGATGTTGCCCGCGCTGCGGGGAAACTCCTATGGAGCAGTCTATTCAACGAAATAGACGTTAGGAGGAATTACGTAATGGCAAAACAGGAAAGAATCAGAATTCGCCTCAAAGCGTACGATCACAAAACATTGGATCAGAGCGCGGCGAAAATCGTCGATACGGCGAAACGGACAGGTGCTATGGTATCTGGCCCTATTCCGCTGCCGACGGAAAAGAACATCTTCACGATTCTGCGTTCTCCGCATGTTAACAAAGATTCTCGTGAACAGTTCGAACTGCGTACGCACAAACGCTTGATCGATATTCTCGAAGCATCCAACAAAACCGTTGATGCATTGATGAGACTCGATCTGCCGGCAGGCGTAGACATCGAAATCAAATTATAGGAGGAGGTGCGATTATGTCTAAAGCTATTTTGGGTAAAAAATTAGGTATGACTCAGGTCTTCACTGAAGAAGGCGCAGTTGTTCCTGTAACAGTCGTCGAAGCTTCCCCGAACGTAGTTGTCCGTGTTAAAACAGTTGACACTGACGGATACAACTCCATTCAGTTAGGCTATGGCGAAATCAAAGAAAAACATCTGACAAAACCCGTTAAGGGTCAATTCGACAAAGCAGGCGTTGCTCCTGTAAAGTATCTTCGCGAATTTCGTCTGACAGATACGCCGGATTATACAGTTGGCCAAACTCTGGCAGCTGATATTTTCGCAAGCGGCGATCTCGTCGACGTAATTGGCACCAGCAAAGGTAAAGGTTTTGCAGGTACTATCAAACGTCACGGTTTCCATCGCGGGCCAATGAGTCACGGTTCCAAATCTCATCGTGAACCTGGTTCTCTCGGACCTATGATCAGTGGTGGCGGCGGTAAAGTCGTCAAAGGTAAAAAACTTCCTGGGCAAATGGGTGGCAATCAGGCAACAGTTCTCCATCTTTCTATCGTAAAAGTAGATATGGACAAAAACCTTATCTTGGTTAAAGGTGGCATTCCGGGCGCTAAAGGCAGCCTTGTAATGATTCGCGATACTGTCAAACCCCGCTAATTTGTTGATATACAGGAAGGAGGATAAATTATAATGCCAAAAGTAAGCACGTATAATATTACCGGCGCACAGACCGGTGAAATTGAATTGAACGATAGCGTATTTGGCGTTGAAGTGAACGAAGCTGTCATGAGACAGGCCGTTCTTCGTCAGCTCGCAAATGAACGCTTAGGCACGCATTCCACGAAAACCAGAGGTTTGGTTCGTGGCGGCGGCAGAAAACCTTGGAAACAAAAAGGAACCGGCCGGGCCCGTGTAGGCAGCACTCGCAGCCCATTGTGGGTTGGCGGCGGCACCATCTGGGGTCCGCATCCACGCTCTTACGCACAGAAAATGCCGCGTAAAGCTAGACGTTTGGCTGTTAAATCCGCTTTAAGCGATAAAGTAAATACAAACGAATTATTCGTATTAGACGAAATCAATCTCGCAGCTCCGAAAACAAAAGAAATTGTAAATGTCATCAACAACTTCAAATTTGCTGGTGAAAAAGTTCTTTTCGTTACAGACAACGATGAAATCGTTGCTCGTTGTGCCCGCAACATCACAGGTGTTAAAGCTGTTTCTACAGAAGGCATCAACATCTTTGATTTGCTTCACTACACAAAGCTGTTTGTTACAAAGAGCGCTGTAGCCAAGATTGAGGAGGTGCTCGCATAAATGAACATGCACGATCTCTTATTAAAACCGGTCATCACTGAAAAAACAACAATGATGATGTCTGATGGCAAGTACACATTTAAGGTACCGCTCCATGCAAATAAAATCGAAATCCGTAAAGCCGTAGAAGCTGTTTTTGATGTCAAAGTCAAAAGCGTAGCAACTCTTCGTACGATGGGCAAATTCAAACGCATGGGTAAGTATGTTGGCAAACGCCCGGACTATAAAAAAGCCATCGTAACACTTCAGGAAGGCGAAACCATCGAATTCTTTGAAGGAGCTTAAGGAATAACGAAATAAAGGAGGAGGCACCAAAATGGCCATTAAATCATTTAAACCGTATTCCGCTGGCCGTCGTTTCATGACAGTTTCGACTTTTGAAGAAATCACGGCGTCCAAACCGGAAAAATCTTTGCTGGCTAAAGTTACCAACAAAGGCGGTCGTAATAATAGCGGTCGAATGACTGTCCGTCATCAAGGTGGCGGCCATAAACGCCGTTATCGTTTGATTGACTTCAAACGTATTAAAGATAATATCCCTGCAAAAGTAGCGACGATTGAATACGATCCGAACCGCTCTGCAAACATCGCTCTTCTGTTCTATGCAGACGGCGAAAAGAAATATATCATTGCTCCGAACGGCTTGAAAGTCGGCGACGTTGTTTACAGCGGTCCTGAATCCGATATTAAAATCGGTAATGCATTGCCGCTCGCTAATATCCCTCTCGGTACATTAGTACACAATGTAGAACTGAAAATCGGCAAAGGTGCTCAGATGGTACGTTCTGCCGGTGAATCTGCACAGCTCATGGCTAAAGAAGGAAACTATGCACTGCTTCGTCTTCCTTCCGGTGAATTGCGTCAGGTTCATATCCGCTGCCGTGCAACTATCGGTGTTGTAAGCAATACGGACTATGAAAACATTACAATTGGTAAAGCTGGCCGTTCCCGTTGGAAAGGCATTCGCCCAGGCAACCGCGGTGTTGTTATGAACCCGTGCGATCATCCGCATGGCGGCGGCGAAGGCAAGTCTCCTGTCGGCCGTAAACGTCCGGTTACTCCTTGGGGTAAACCTGCATATGGCGTTAAGACTCGTGAATCTAAAAAAGCTTCCAATAAGTTTATTGTGAAGAGACGTAAATAGGTTGTGGAAAGGAGATAAATAAGTGTCCAGATCCGTTAAAAAGGGCCCATTCGTAGCATTTCATCTCCTCAAAAAGATTGATGCTATGAATGAAGCCAATGAAAAAAAAGTAGTAAAAACCTGGTCCCGTGCATCCACGATTTTGCCTAGCTTCGTAGGACATACGATTGCTGTTCACGACGGCCGGAAACACGTACCTGTCTATATTACGGAAGACATGGTAGGCCACAAGTTGGGCGAATTTGCTCCGACTCGTACATTCAAAGGCCATGCTAAAGCTGAAAAGGTAACTAAATAAGGGAGGTAACTTTGATGGAAGCAAAAGCAATTGCTAGACATATTCGCATTGCCCCCCGAAAAATTCGAATCGTAGCTGACTTGGTTCGGGGCAAAAATGTAGGCGAAGCTTTCTCTATCTTGAAATTCACTCCGAAAGTGGGTTCCCGTGTAGTAGAAAAAGCATTGCGCTCTGCTGTAGCAAATGCGGAACACAATAATGACATGAACGTAGATAAATTATTTGTTTCTGAAATTTTCGTTGACCAAGATTCCACGATGAAACGTATTCATCCGCGCAGCCGTGGACAGGCTTTTAAAATTTTGAAACATTCCAGTCACTTGACTGTTGTCGTAAAAGAAAGAGCATAAGGAGGGAAACGTAGTGGGTCAAAAAGTTAATGCCCATGGATTTCGTGTTGGCGTTGTAAAACCCTGGGATGCGAAATGGTATGCTGAAAAGGACTATGCAACACTTCTGAATGAAGACGTAAAAATCCGTGAATTCTTAAAGAAACAGTTGTTCATCGCAGGCGTTTCTCGTATTGAAATTGAACGTTCTGCTAAACGTATTAAATTGATTATTCATACTGCAAAACCGGGCATGGTAATTGGCCGCGGCGGCGCTGGTATTGAAGATATTAAAAAAGCACTCAAAGCTTTCACAACCAAAGCGGTTGATGTAAACATCGCTGAAATCAAACAGGCTGAAATGGATGCAACTCTCGTTGCTGAAAATGTTGCCAGCCAGCTTGAACGCCGTATTGGCTTCCGCCGTGCTATGAAACAGTGCGTTGGCCGTACTATGCGTATGGGTGCCAAAGGTATCAAAATTATGTGCTCCGGCCGTCTTGGCGGTGCTGAAATCGCCCGCAGCGAAAGCTTGCGTGATGGCTCTATCCCCCTGCATACACTTCGTGCAGATATTGATTATGGCTTCGCTGAAGCACATACAACATATGGCTGCATTGGTGTAAAATGCTGGATTTATAAAGGTGAAATTTTGCCGGAAGCTAAAAAAGCTCCGCAGAAAAAACACGAAGGGAGTGAAGCATAATGTTAATTCCAAAACGTGTTAAATATCGTAAACAGTTCCGCGGCCGCATGAAAGGTCAGGCTCATCGCGGAAATAAAGTAGCACATGGCGAATTCGGTTTGGTTGCTGCTGAACCTTCATGGATTACCAACCGTCAAATCGAAGCTGCCCGTATTGCTATGACTCGTTACATTAAACGTGGTGGTAAAGTTTGGATTAAAATTTTCCCAGATAAACCAATCACAGCTAAACCGGCTGGTACACGTATGGGTTCTGGTAAAGGTGCTCCGGAATATTGGGTTGCAGTTGCTAAACCAGGTCGTGTACTCTTTGAAATGGGCGGTGTAAGTGAAGAAATAGCTCGTGAAGCTATGCGTCTTGCCGGCCATAAACTGCCGATTAAAACGAAGTTTGTTGTTAGAGGTCAGGAATTAGGTGGTGAACAAAATGAAGGTTAAAGAAATCCGTGCTCTGAGCGCTGCCGAAATGGACGAAAAGGTGGTTAGCCTGAAAGAAGAATTGTTTAACCTCCGTTTTCAACATGCGACCGGCCAATTAGAAAATCCAATGCGAATTCGCGAAGTAAAGAAAACTATCGCTCGCATCAAAACGGTACAGCGTGAAGCAGAACTGAAAGCGCAGGCTTAAGAACGACGTACATAATTGGAATCTAAAAGGAGGTCACAAGCACAGATGGAAAGAAATGAACGGAAGATCCGCGTAGGTAAAGTTGTCAGCGATAAAATGGACAAAACCGTTGTTGTTGCTGTAGAATATAAGACACAGCATAAGCTGTACAAAAAACCGATTATCTCGACTGTAAAATTCAAAGCGCATGATGAAAACAATGAATGCCATGTAGGCGACATCGTTCGTATTGAAGAAACTCGTCCGCTGTCCAAACAGAAACATTGGAGAGTAGTGACAATCGTAGAAGCAGCTAAATAAGCTTGAATTAATTAGGAGGTTAAGCCATGATTCAGCAAGAAACTATGTTGAATGTTGCCGATAACACCGGTGCCAAAAAACTTTTGTGCATCCAGGTCATGGGTGGCTCATATCGTAAATATGGCAACATTGGTGATATCATTACAGCATCTGTTAAAGATGCATCACCCGGTGGCGTTGTCAAGAAAGGCGACGTAGTAAAAGCTGTTATCGTTCGTTCGAAAAAAGGATTGCGCCGTGTTGACGGTTCTTACATCCGTTTTGACGAAAATGCAGCTGTCGTAATCAATAATGATAAAAGCCCTAAAGGTACTCGTATTTTTGGGCCGGTTGCCAGAGAATTGCGTGAAAAAGATTTCATGAAGATCATCTCCCTGGCTCCGGAAGTATTATAATCGGAGGAGGTGTTCTCAATGGGTAAAATGCACGTAAAGACAGGCGATACCGTTATCGTAATCGCTGGTAAAGAAAAAGGCAAAAAAGGCAAGGTCATCGCAGCATATCCGAAAAAAGACCGCGTCGTAGTAGAAGGCCTTAACCAAGTTAAGCGCCACACAAAACCGAGTCAGAACAATCCTCAAGGCGGCATTATTACGAAGGAAGCTCCGATTCATGTTTCCAACGTTATGCTCGTAGATCCTGAAAGCGGCAAACCGACCCGTGTAAAAATGGTTCAGCAGGCCGACGGTACAAAAGTCCGCACAGCAGTAAAGAGCGGCAAAGCTATCTAATAAGAAGGGAGGGCCTTGAGAGTGTCCAGATTAAAAGATAAATACCTTTCCGAAGTTGTGAAAGGCTTACAGGAAAAACACAATTACAAAAATGTAATGCAGATTCCGAAGATTACTAAAGTTGTTATCAACATGGCAGTTGGCGAAGCTGTTACCAACTCCAAAGCTTTGGATGCTGCTGTTAATGATATGACTATTATTTCCGGTCAGAAACCAATCATTACAAAAGCTAAGAAATCTATTGCGGCTTTCAAAATCCGTGAAGGTATGAACCTTGGCTGCAAAGTTACGCTTCGCGGTGAACGGATGTATGAATTCCTCGATAAATTGATGAACTTGGCTCTGCCTCGTGTACGTGACTTCCATGGCGTAAGCGCTACTGGTTTTGACGGCCGCGGCAACTATACTCTTGGCTTGAAAGAACAGCTCATATTCCCGGAAATTGAATATGATAAAGTTGATAAAGCCCGTGGTATGGATATTACCATCGTAACAACTGCTACGACTGACGAAGAAGGCCGTGACATGTTGACAATGATGGGTATGCCTTTTGAAAAGTAATTAAGGAGGATTAACATACATGGCAAAGAAATCTATGCTTGAACGTGAAAAGAAACGTGAAAAAATGGTTGCCAAATACGCTAAGCTGCGTGCTGAATTAAAAGCAAACGGCGACTATGAAGCACTTTCTAAATTGCCGGCAAATGCTTCGCCGGTACGTTTGCACAACCGTTGCAAAGTAACCGGTCGTCCTCACGGTTATATGCGTAAATTCGGTATCTGCCGTATTACATTCCGTGAACTGGCTTATAAAGGACAAATTCCTGGCGTTAAAAAAGCCAGCTGGTAATGTATTTCATGAAGGGAGGTTTTTAGATTATGGCAATGACCGATCCGATTGCGGATATGCTCACCAGAATCCGTAATGCCAATTCGGCATATCACGAAAAAGTAGAAATGCCTGCTTCTAAGATGAAAGCTGCAGTGCTTGAAATCTTAAAAGAAGAAGGTTTTATTAAAAATTATGAATCCGTAAACGAAGGCAAAGCGCTGAAAGTTACGTTGAAATATGGTTCTAACAAAGAAAAGGTTATTACCGGCATTAAGAGAATTTCTAAACCGGGCCTGCGCGTATACGCTGGCAAAGAAGAACTCCCGCGTGTTCTTGGTGGTTTAGGGATCGCTGTTATTTCCACGTCCAAAGGTATTATGAGCGATAAACAAGCTCGTAAACTTGGTTTGGGCGGCGAAGTTATTGCGTACGTCTGGTAAAATTTGGAGGTGTCAATATGTCTCGAGTAGGTAGAATGCCTATTGATATCCCGGCAGGCGTAAATGTAAACCTCGATGGCCAGGTAATTACCGTTAAAGGCCCGAAAGGCGAACTCACACGTACGCTTCACCAGGATATGAAAGTTACAGTAGCTGATAACGTCATTACTGTAGAACGTCCGTCTGACGATAAAAATCATCGTGCATTGCACGGCCTTACTCGTGCCCTTATTGCCAACATGGTAAAAGGCGTTACAGAAGGTTTCAAAAAAGAAATGGAAATCGTTGGTGTTGGTTACAGAGCACAGATGAAAGGCAAAAAACTTGCCTTAACTCTCGGCTTCTCCCACCCCCTCGAATTGGAAGCTCCGGAAGGCATTACCATTGAATGCCCGAGCGCTACGCAGATCGTAGTATCCGGTGCAAATAACGAAGTAGTTGGCGAATTTGCTGCTAAAATCCGCGGCTATCGTCTCCCTGAACCGTATAAAGGAAAAGGTATTCGTTATGTTGGCGAACATGTTCGTCGTAAAGCCGGCAAAGCTGGCACGAAAAAATAAGTAACGTAGCTTGATTATAGAAAGGAGTGAATTCCTTGAAATCCAGTAAGAATGCAATTCGTTTAAAACGTCATTGGCGCTTGCGCAAGCATATCAGCGGCACGGCTGAACGTCCCCGTTTGAATGTATTCCGCAGCCTTTCAAATATTTACGCTCAGGTTATTGATGACCAGAACGGTGTAACTTTGGTTTCTGCCAGCTCGTTGGACAAAGAAATTAAAGAACAGAACGTCAGCGGCGGCAACGCTGAAGGCGCAAAATTAGTTGGTGCATTGGTTGCAAAACGTGCTATTGAAAAAGGTATCACTACGGTAGTATTTGACCGTGGCGGTTATATTTATCATGGCCGTGTTGCTGCTCTTGCAGAAGCAGCTCGTGAAGCTGGCTTAAAATTCTAATCAAGGAGGAAATAACACATGGCAAAAGTCGACCATGCAGGTCTCGAATTACAAGAAAATGTCGTATTCATCAACCGTGTTGCTAAGGTAGTTAAAGGCGGCCGCCGTTTTTCCTTCAGTGCTTTGGTTGTTGTCGGTGACGGCAACGGCAAAGTAGGCGCAGGATTAGGCAAAGCTGGCGAAGTTCCGGAAGCAATCCGTAAAGGCGTTGAAGACGCTAAGAAAAATATGATTACCGTTGCATTGAAAAACGGTTCTATTCCTCATCAGGTCACAGGTATTTTCGGTGCTGGCCAAGTATTCTTGAAACCGGCTGCAGAAGGTACTGGCGTTATTGCTGGCGGTCCGGTACGTGCCGTATTGGAATTGGCTGGCGTACGCAACATCTTGACAAAATCCATTGGTTCTTCTAACCCGAACAACATGGTTCAGGCAACTATCGAAGGGTTGAGCCGTTTGAAGGATGTCAATAAAGTTGCTGAACTCCGTGGCAAAACTGTAGAAGAAATTTACGGTTAATAAGGAGGATACACAAGATGGCTCAAGTAAAAGTTACACTCGTTAAGAGTCTCGCAGGCCGTCCTGGCGATCAGCGTGCAACTATCGTTGCACTTGGTCTCCATAAGACGAACTCCAGCGTAGTAAAAGAAGTAACTCCTCAGATTAAAGGAATGCTTCATAAAGTAGAACACTTAGTAAAAGTAGAAGAAATTTAATATAGAAGGAGGTGCGCTGAATTGAAACTTCATGAAATGAGTATTATTCCTGGTTCCAAGAAAAAACGCAACCGCGTTGGCCGCGGCATTGGCTCCGGCAATGGCAAAACAGCTGGCAAAGGTATGAAAGGTCAGCTTTCCCGTAGCGGCGGCGGCAAGCGCCCGGGCTTCGAAGGCGGCCAGATGCCGTTGTATCGTTTGCTCCCAAAACGCGGCTTCAAGAATGTTTGGGCTAAAGAATATGCAGAAGTTAACGTTTCTGTACTCAACCGTTTTGAAGACGGCACGACTGTTGATCCTGTTGCTTTGGTAGAAGCTGGCATCCTCAAAAATGTTCGCGATGGTGTTCGTATCCTTGGCAATGGCGAAGTTGAAAAGAAACTCACTGTCGTAGCTAATGGCTTCACTAAATCTGCTAAAGCTAAAATCGAAGCTGCAGGCGGTAAGGTTGTAGTACCGGGAGAAGAACCGGTAGCAGAACAGTAGGGGTGAGTTGCGATGTTAGATAGCATCCAGAACGTACTGAACGTACCGGAATTTCGGAAACGTGCAGTATTCACCTTAATTATGTTCATCATTTTCAGACTAGGTGTCCATATCCCTGTTCCAGGGGTAGACGCCTCAGTCATTGAAAATCTTTTTAGCAGCGGCAACTTATTTGGTTTGCTTGATTTGTTTTCTGGCGGTGCATTAAGTAAGTTTTCTATCCTTGCGATGAGCATTACGCCATATATCAATGCTTCCATTATTATGCAGCTGCTGACATCGGTAGTACCTACTTTTGAACAATGGGCCAAAGATAACCAAGATGGCCGTGATAAAATCCAAAAGGTAACGCGGTATGGCACCGTGTTGCTTGGATTTATCCAGGCGTTTGCCATGAGCTATGCGTTGAAAGTAAACAATGCACTCATTGACAACAGCTGGGCAATGGTCATTATGGTAGCTGTTATTTTGACAGCAGGTACTTGTTTTCTTATGTGGCTGGGCGATCAGATTACGGCTGGCGGCATTGGCAATGGGATTTCTCTTATTATCTTTGCCGGTATCGTAGCTCGTTTCCCAAATGGCTGCATGACGGTATACAAGTACATTCAAGCCGGTTCTATTAATATTTTCCAAGTGCTGCTCTTTGCATTGATTGCAATTTTTATGATTGTAGTCGTTATTGAAGTAACACAAGGACAGCGGCGTGTAGCTGTACAGTATGCAAAACGTATTGTCGGTCGTAAAATGTATGGCGGTCATTCTACACACATTCCGCTGAAAGTAAATCAGGCAGGGGTAATTCCTATTATCTTCGCATCTTCTGTATTGATGTTTCCTGTTACGATTGCACAGTTTGTACAGAATGAAACGATTCAGATGATTGCAGGATGGTTTGCATGGGGTACGGTAACCAATACGGTAATGTATGCAATCCTGATTATCTTCTTTACTTATTTTTATACCGCTATTTCGCTGAATATTCCGCAGCTTACGGAAAATATGCAAAAATACGGCGGCTTTATTCCTGGAATTCGTCCGGGGCAGCCAACGGCTTTGTATATAGATAGAATTATGACTCGCATCACTCTTGCCGGTGCATTTTTCTTGGCATTCATTGCTATTCTGCCAAACTTTATTGGCTGGATTACCGGTATTGAAGGGGTATACTTCGGCGGCACGGCATTGCTGATTGTTGTCGGCGTAGCCATTGATACGATGAAACAAGCTGAATCCTTAGTTTTGAATAGACAATATCAAGGATTTATGAAATAATAAGGGGGTAGTTTAAGTGTACATTCTTTTAATGGGCCCTCCGGGTGCTGGCAAAGGCACACAGGCCGAACGATTGATTGAAAAATATGGTATTCCCCAGATTTCTACTGGTGATATGTTCCGTGCAGCAGTTAAGGAACAGACTCCCCTTGGATTGGAAGCCAAAAAGTACATGGACAACGGCCAGCTCGTACCGGATGCTGTAACTGTCGGTATTGTCAAAGAACGTTTGGCAAAAGACGATTGCAAGAAGGGATTTATCCTGGATGGTTTTCCGCGTACAACTTCACAGGCTGTATCCCTCGATGCTATTCTCAGCGATTTAGGCATTAAACTTGACGGCGTTGTTAATATTTCTGTTCCGGATGAAGAACTGATTAAACGTACGACAGGCCGCCAGATTTGCCGTTCCTGCGGTGCGACGTACCATGTCGAATTTAAACCGTCTAAAGTTAAGAATGTCTGCGACAAATGCGGTGGCGAACTGTATCAGCGTGATGACGACAAGGTGGAAACTGTTAAAAAACGTCTCAGCGTATATGCAGCACAGACAAAACCGCTCATTGATTACTACAAAAATTCCAATTTGTATATCGAAGTCGATGGCAAACAGGAAATGGAACATGTATTCAATGATATCGTAGCAAGTCTTGAAAAGAGTAAATAAAATGATTATTTTAAAATCTAAACGGGAAATTGAGTATATTCGCGAAGCTGGCCGCATTACTGCCAATGCGTTGCAGCTGATGAAAAAGCTGGCGAAGCCGGGCGTTACAACGGGTGAGCTGGATCAGCGCTGCGAAGAATACATCCGCAGCTGCGGTGCTTTTCCGAGTTGCAAAGGCTATTATGGATTTCCGGCAACTATTTGCGCCAGCGTAAATGAAGAAGTTGTTCATGGTATTCCTGGCCGACGCAAGTTAAAAGATGGCGATATAATCAGTATTGATTTGGTTGTAAATAAAAATGGCTACCATGGAGACTCTACAGTGACTATTCCTATTGGTCACGTTGCCCCGGCTACTCTTCAGTTGCTCAAAGTAACAGAAGAAAGTCTCTATAAAGGCATTGAGCAGGCAGTTGCTGGCAACCACCTGGGCGACATCGGACATGCCGTTCAAGCCTATGCTGAATCATTTGGGTATGGTGTTGTTCGTGACTATGTAGGCCACGGTATTGGCACGGATATGCATGAAGAACCAGAAGTGCCGAATTATGGCATGCCAGGTCATGGGGAATTACTGGAACCGGGCATGGTTTTAGCTATTGAACCGATGATTAACATGGGGACAGAAAAAGTTCGGCAGCTGAAAAACGGCTGGACTGTTGTTACTCGTGATAAAAAACCGGCAGCTCATTTTGAACATACAGTAGCTATTACTGAAAACGGTCCGGAAATCCTGACCTTACCGGAATGATGGAGCGGCTACAGTTGCCTGACTACGCAGTGGTCAAAAGCTGTGCAGGCAGGGATAAAAATAGCTTGTATGTCGTTGTCGGCAAGTTGGATTATCCCTATGTATGGATTGCTGACGGTAGAAAGTACAAATTGGATAAGCCGAAGAAAAAGAATTGCCGGCATCTCCAGATAGTGGGAACGAACGGATCCATGGGAAGCGTTGGTCCCCTGAGAATCAGCAATGAATGGATACGGTCCGTTGTGAACCGGGCCAAGATGGATTTGACCAGGGAGGTTACACATGTCTAAGGAAGATGTCATTGAAGTAGAAGGCGTCGTCGTTGAAGCACTGCCTAACGCAATGTTTAAAGTAAAATTGGAAAACGAGCACATCGTGCTGGCTCATGTTTCAGGAAAAATGCGTATGAATTTTATTCGGATTCTTCCTGGCGACAGAGTTACAATGGAATTGACACCGTATGATCTGAATCGCGGTCGTATTACGTATCGCTTCAAGTAAGATTGTATTACGCAGGAGGTTAATTATGAAGGTAAAACCGTCAGTAAAGAAAATTTGCGAAAAATGCAAAATTATCAAACGCAAAGGCCGTGTAATGGTTATTTGCGAAAATCCGAAACATAAACAGAAACAAGGTTAATAGACAGGAGGTGGATGAATAGATGGCACGTATAGCCGGTGTGGATTTACCACGTGATAAACGAGTTGAAATTGGGTTGACTTACATTTTCGGTATTGGTCTTTCTTCTTCTCAGGAAATCCTGAAGAAAACAGGTGTTAATCCGGACACACGCGTTCGTGATTTGACAGAAGATGAAGTACAGAAAATCCGTGAAGTAATCGGTCATGACTATAAAGTAGAAGGTGACCTTCGTCGTGAAGGCGCTCTTAACATTAAACGCTTAATCGAAGTTAATTCGTATCGCGGCAAACGTCATCGTGCAGGTCTCCCTGTTCGCGGTCAGCGCACAAAGACAAACGCACGTACACGTAAAGGCCCGAGAAAAGCAATCGCAGGTAAGAAAAAATAAGATTTTTTAAGTAAGGAGGGAAACGATTTTGGCTAAGAATAACGTAAGAAGCAATAAAAGAAAAGAAAAGAAACATGTAGAATCGGGTGCAGCACATATTCGTTCTACTTTTAATAATACTATTGTTACTATTAGTGATGCAAAAGGCAACGCTTTGTCTTGGGCAAGTGCTGGCGGCCTCGGTTTCCGCGGTTCTCGTAAAAGCACTCCGTTTGCTGCACAGATGGCTGCTGAACAGGCTGCTAAAACAGCAATGGAATATGGTCTTCGTCAGGTTGAAGTATTTGTAAAAGGCCCTGGCTCTGGTCGTGAAGCTGCTATTCGTGCATTGCAGGCTGCAGGTCTCGAAGTTAACTCTATCAAAGACGTAACTCCTATCCCGCATAATGGCTGCCGTCCGCCGAAACGCAGACGTGTATAACAGACAATCCACCAAGTTGTTTTGATTCTGGAATGGGAGGATTTTCCTAATGATTGATGATAACAAATTTAAAGTTAAAACCGTTGAAAGAAGCGACGACGGCACCTATGGAAAATTCGTATGCGAACCTCTGGACAGAGGTTACGGAATCACATTGGGCAATAGCTTGCGGCGCGTCCTCTTGTCTTCGTTGGACGGCGTAGCAATCACCTCTATCAAAATTGACGGCGTATTGCATGAATTTTCGACGTTGCCTGGCGTTCGGGAAGATATTTCAGAAATCATCCTGAACCTCAAACAGCTGAGCTTGAAATTCACACGCGATGAAGTTGATGAATTGGACATCACAGTAGATGTTAGTGGTGAATGCGAATTTACCGCAAAAGACCTTGATGTAAACTCAGACATAGAAATTTTAAACCCGGAACTTCATATTGCGACACTCGATACAGATGCGCATATTCATATGCAGTGCCATATCGAACGGGGCAAAGGTTATGTTCCTTCGACTAAGAACAAAAGAGACACAGATGTTATCGGTGTAATTCCTATTGATTCCATTTTCTCTCCTATTGTTCGGACTAACTACGAAGTTGGCAATATCCGGGTCGGCAACGAAATGGATTATGATTCGTTGACGCTTGAAGTTAAGACCGATGGCAGTATTGCTGCAGAAAATGCTGTAGCAAAAGCTGCTTCTATCATGGTCAGCTATTTGGATTACTTCCAAAAAATTGCTTCCGATCCTACTGCTAATGAAGCATTGGCACCGTTTACTACTCCTGATGGAGAAACACCGGAAGAACCAGCTGGGCCGGAACTCAGCCAGGTTAAAATTGACGTACTGGACTTGTCCGTGCGTGCTTCTAACTGCTTAAAACGTGCCAATATCTATACATTAGGCGACTTAGTAGAACGGACAGAAGATGACTTGTCTAAGATTCGCAATCTGGGCAAAAAATCAGTAGATGAAATTATTGAAAAATTAAAGGATTACGGATTCGATCTGAAATCCAACGAAGAATAATTCGAGGAGGATGAACGATGGCTTATAGAAAGTTGGGACGTGACAGCTCTGCACGTAAAGCATTATTGCGCAGCATTGTTACCTCTTTATTCCAACATGAACGCATTGAAACAACAGAAGCAAAGGCAAAAGAACTTCGCAAAGTTGCTGAAAAAATGCTCACTCTTGCTAAACGCGGTGACTTACATGCTCGCCGTCAGGTATTAGCATACATGATGGATGAAGGCGTAGTAAAAAAACTGTTTGATGAAATTGCACCGAAATACAAAGACCGTCAAGGCGGTTATACGCGTATTATCAAAACTGGCGTTCGCCAGGGCGATGCAGCTCCGATGGTAATCATCGAATTAGTTTAATCGCATTTTAGCCGCTGTGGCGTAAAGCCGCAGCGGTTTTTTTTAGTATAAGGAGAAAACCTGATGGCATATCGTATGATGCTGGCTGTTAACTTTACGACAGAACGATTAAAACAGCTTAAACTGTTAGGACTTTTGACAAAATCTCAAGTCAAAGCAGTAAAAGAAGAAGAAAAGAAAGAAACCGTAGGAAAACTGCTGGGGCTTACTGATGAAGAAATCGAAGAAATTGCAGCAGCTAAAGTGGAAACCAGTCCGACAAAAGTACACACGAATATAGAAGAAGATGCTGTCTTGCAGCCTGTTACCAAAGAAGCCATTATTTTGTGCGGCTTTGATCATCCTGCTGTTAATTTGCTGCTAGATGCCGTGCGGCGCGGACGTCTTAAAAACATACCGCTGAAAGCGATGCTGACGCCCAATAATATTTCCTGGACAGTAGATACTATTTTGCAGGAATTGTCTAAAGAACACGAATATTTCCATAAAAAAGGCAAAAAATAATGAGAGATACGACGTTATGTTTTCCTGTCAATGCAGCGGGAGACATTTTATTGGGACGAAAAAAACGCGGTTTTGGCGTAACAAAATGGAATGGATTTGGCGGTAAAATAGAAACAGGTGAAACCTTTCGCCAATGTGCCGTGCGGGAACTTTGGGAAGAAACAGGACTGCGTGCCGACGAATCTGATTTGAAACTCGTCGGATTGTTGGATTTCCAATTTGCTGCGCAGCCGGAATGGAATCATTTAGGTTATGTGTATTTCGTTCACCGTTATGACGGAATCCCCAGAGAGACAGAAGAAATGCAGCCTGCTTGGTTTAATATCCATACGCTTCCATATGATGAAATGTGGAAAGGCGATAGAATTTGGATACCCATGATTTTGCAGGGCAAAAAAATTCAAGGAACAGTCCTCTTTGCTGCCGATAATGATGCCGTTCAAGATATTCATATAGAAGAAATGAATCACATTAAAGAATAGATTCAAATACGAAAAACATCTTTTGATTTTCCGGATAGGCGGGTGAAAGATGTTTTTTCTTTTGCAAAATTTTATACGGACACTGTATGAAACCCAGTAATGTAGTTGAGTCAAAGAAGCAGAAGGTCTATAATAAATATAACACAAAAGAGGTGATTTACAGATGAATGCGAAAGATATACAAGAAAAGATAGCCGCTGCAGTGCAGCAGGTAAAGACAACCACGCCGTTGGCACCGTCTATTACCAATACGGTAACGATTAATTTTGTAGCCAATGCACAGCTGGCTGTTGGCGGTTCAGCCGCTATGGTGTATTTGCCGGATGAAGGCGTAAGTATGGCAAAAATAGGCAGTTCCATGTACATTAATGTAGGAACTCTGCTGCCTATCTATGACGAAACTGTACCGGCTACGGCCAAAACACTGCATGAATTGCATAAACCTTGGGTTTTAGATCCAGTTGCTATCGGTGTAGGTGACTTACGAACCAAACTGCTTTTGCAGTGCAAAGAAACCAAACCGTCTATTATTCGCGGCAATGCATCAGAAGTTATTGCGTTGGCAGGGCTGTGGAAACTTCATGGGGGCCAGCAGAATTCAAATGTGCGCGGTGTAGATTCTACGGATACGGTCATAGCGGCGAAAGACGCTGCCAAAGCATTGGCAAGATGGACCGGCGGTGCTGTTGCTGTATCCGGACCGGAAGATCTTATCACGGACGGTACGCATACACTGATTTCATATGGCGGCTCGCCCATGATGACGTGTGTCACCGGCTCGGGCTGTTCGTTAGGCGGCGTCATGGCTGTTTATGCGGCTGCTGCAGATCCGTTTATTGCTGCGGCGACAGGAGCGGCTGTATATAATTTAGCTGGAAAACGGGCAGGTGCTAAAGCAGAAGGAACAGGCTCATTCCAGCAATATTTCTTGGATGAATTATATAAAGCAACTGCCGCAGATATAAGTATGAATCCCTTTATGATTGAGGAGGAATAATGATGAATACATTAGTAGCTGTAGCCATAGCGCCATGCGGCACAGGTGATGAATTTGCCCCGTATGTAGCTGAAATTGTTCGTATTATTCGTGAATCAGGCCTGCCGTGCCGGACCAATTCCATGTTCACCGAAATTGAAGGTGAATGGGATGACGTTATGGCAGCGGTTAAGAAAGCGACGTTTTATTTTGCTGAAAAAGGCATCCGGATGGAAGTCGTTTTAAAAGCAGACATTCGTCCCGGTTATACGCATATGATGGAACATAAACCGCAGGCTGTCGAAAAGATTTTAAGTAAATAACGGATGTGCTGAATACGGCGAGAAACAGAAGCTGTTGCATTATGGATATTTTCCTGTATGCGCAGCTTTTTTCGTATATTTTTTGAAGTATGAAAAATATAAATTGTTTACAGAATATGACCTAAACGCAAGCGATTTCTCCTATGACGGCTGCGTTGGCCGTGAATAGCAGCCGTTGGTAGCTGTAATACAATAATTATGATATAATAAATGTGAATACATTATATAAATGAACGGCATAGATGATGCACAGGAGGTGAGGGGCATGCTGCGGTGTATTTTGCAGAAAGTTATCAATCATCAAGAAATATCTGAACGGGATTGTGCGTATATGGTGTCCAGCATAATAAAAGGACGTGCAGAAGATGTTCAGCTGAGTGCATTGCTGGCGGCATTAGCGACGAAAGGGGTAACAGAATCAGAACTATTTGCGCTGGCTGCAGCCATGCGGCAGTACAGTCGGCCTGTACATTACGCTGGCAATTTGTTTGATATTGTGGGTACTGGCGGAGGAACGGTCAAAACATTTAATATTTCAACGACGGCATCTTTTGTTATTGCTGCCGGCGGGGTAGCCGTAGCCAAACACGGTACGCGGGCAAGAGCGTCCCGCAGCGGTTCTGCCGATGTGCTGGAAGCCTTGGGGGCCAATATATTTCTCAGTCCGGAAAGCTGCTGTGATATGGTGCGGCAAATTGGACTGTGCTATTTTTATACTCGGTATTATTACTACACGATGAAACAAGTAGATACACTGCAGCGGCAGTTGGGCATAGAAACGGTATGGGACAGGCTCCGTTCTATCAGCAATCCGGCACCTATTACCAGACAAGTATTGGGTGTCAGTCAAGCGGACTGGGTTGAACCCATGGCCCATGTATTGTCCCGCTTGGGCGTGCAAAAAGGAATGGTCGTATATGGCCGGGATGGAACCGATGAATTGTCGGCTGCGGCAAATACACGTATTTGTGAATTTGCAGATGGGCAATATAAAACCTATGAAATTTGCCCGGAACAATTTTCTTTGCAGCGCTGTGATGTACGGGAACTGCAGGGAGGAACGCCAACAGAAAATGCAGCCATGACACGACGGGTTCTCCGTGGAGAAATGGGCCCCTGCCGTACGGCTATTTTGCTGAATGCCGGTGCCGGATTATATATTGGCGGAGCGTCTTTGACGCTGGCTGCCGGCATTACACGAGCCAGAGAGCTGATAGACAGCGGCATGGCGTTGGAAAAACTGGAAGATTTTATTGCTATGAGTCAAAATATGGGAAAAATAGAAAAAGTGAAAATTGCTACCTGTCAAGATGAATTAAATATGGTATAATAATGGGTACGGTATATTAAATTTTTTCATGAGGACAACATTTGTATGACGGATAAAACGTTGGGATGGACATTACGAATCTGCGGGATTCTGGGAGTCGTCCTTATTTTATGGTTTATTCAGCTAATGCTGCCGGAATTTTATTCCACCATGTGGCATCTCACAATTCAAGGTGATTTAGATGGGCTGACGGAATATATTTCCTCTTTTGGCATAGCTGCTATTGGTGTCAGTATTTTTATGATTGCGTTTGTGAATGCAATCGGCCTGCCTTCTATTCCGTTTTTAACAGTAAATGGGATTATTTTTGGCTTGGTACCAGGAATTATTATTTCTTGGATAGGTGAAGTATTAGGCATTGAAATCAGCTTTCACCTGACACGAACACTGCTGCGCAATCAGGCCAAAAAAGTCATTAGCCGCAGTAATATGCTGGAAAAACTAGATTCTTACAGCTGTATTCGCACGATTATGTTTGGTCGGGCTATTCCGTATTCACCCAATGTCGTTGTAACGGCATTTAGTGCATTGAGCCATATTTCGTATAAAGATCATTTCATTGCGAATGCGCTTGGAAAAATACCGGCTGTCATTGTTGAAGTTTGGCTGGGCCATGACTTACTGCGTATTCAGGAACACTGGGGAAGGCTTCTCATTTTAATCATATGCGTATCCGGTATTTACGGCATTATCTGGTGGCGGCGCCGGTGTATGAAAAAAAACAAATTACAAAAATAACATCCATATATATGGATGTTATTTTTTTTGTATAAAACTATGTTGTAAGAAGAAAGCACATACAGCGGAAGGTATATGCGGCTATATCGTTTTACAACGACTTTCTATGATAAAAAAGTATATTTACTATTCTTGACATTTATAATAAATGAGAATATACTTAAGGTAAAGAAAACGTTAAACGTTATACGAAAAAGCGCATGCACCTTTATATCGTTTTTGTCTATGTCATGATAAAGGAGTGTTTACTATGATTAAACAAATTACGAGAACATTAGATGGCAACGAAGCAACGGCTCAGGTGGCGTATGCTTTTACAGAAGTTGCTACTATTTATCCGATTACCCCGTCGTCTCCTATGGCAGAACACGTGGATGTGTGGGCTGCCAACGGCCGTAAAAATCTTTTTGGACAACCTGTCAAATTGGTCGAAATGCAGTCAGAAGCCGGTGCTATTGGTGCTGTTCACGGTGCAGCCGAAGCAGGAAGCTTGTGTTCTTCCTTTACGGCTTCGCAGGGCTTGATGTTGATGATTCCGGTCATGCACCGATTAGCCGGAGAACTAAAACCAGTCGTTCTGCATATTGCGGCACGTACAGTCGGGACCCATACGATGTCTATTTTTGGCGACCATTCAGATGTCATGGGCTGCCGCAACACGGGATTTGCAATGCTTTGCAGTGCCAGCGTCCAGGAATGTGCTGACTTGGCAGCAGTAGCGCATCTATCGACTATCAAGGGACATGTTCCTTTTATGCATTTCTTCGACGGATTCCGTACATCTCATGAAATTCAAAAAATTCATATGCTGCCGGAAGAAGAACTGGGCAAACTGATAGATCGGGATGCATTGTATGATTTCAAACATCATGGACTGAACCCGGAACATCCTGTCATGCGCAGCACCGTTACCAATCCGGATATGTTTTTCCAGTCGCGTGAAGCCAGCAACAGCTGGTATGACCGCCTGCCGTATATTGTAGAATCGTATATGGATAAAATCAGTGAACTGACAGGACGGACGTATAAACTCTTTAACTATTATGGGGCAGAAGATGCCGAATATGTTATTGTGGCGATGGGTTCTGTGACAGGGGCGATTGAAGAAACGATTGATGCTCTGAATAAAGAAGGCAAGAAAGTCGGGTATATACAAGTTCATCTATACCGGCCATTTTCGCTGCACCATTTCTTCCAGTCGCTGCCGAATACGGTGAAATGCATTACGGTCATGGACCGGACGAAAGAACCGGGCGCATTGGGAGAACCACTGTATGAAGATATTTGCGCGGCTATGCAGCATGCCGACAAAAAAGTGTCCGTATTAGCCTGCCGGTATGGTTTGTCCTCCAAAGATGTACCGCCTGCATCTATTCATGCTGTGTTTAGAAATATGATTTCCCTGCAGCCGAAAAATCATTTTACCTTGGGCATTATCGACGATGTTACGCATCTTTCGATTCCGGATGTTCCCATTGCGATTCATACAGAAGGAACGGTTAATTGCAAGTTCTGGGGATTTGGCTCAGATGGCACAGTAGGTGCCAATAAAAATTCCATCAAAATTATTGGCGATAATACGGATATGTATGTACAGGCATATTTTGAATACGATACGAAAAAATCCGGCGGCGTCACTAAATCGCATTTGCGGTTTGGCAAACATCCGATTCGGGCTACGTATTATATTAAAGAAGCTGATTTCCTGGCATGCCATAAGCAGGCATATATGGATTCGTATGATATTGTCAGTGAAGTAAAAGAAGGGGGCATTTTCCTCCTCAACTGCAGCTGGAAAGGGGAAGAATTAGAACGGCATTTGAGTAATAAAGTAAAACGGCAGCTGGCAGAAAAGAAAATACGTTTTTATACGATTGATGCCACGAAAATTGCAGAAGAAATCGGCTTGGGCAGTAATCGGACCAATACAGTACTGCAGGCAGCCTTTTTCCAATTGACGCATATACTGCCGATAGATCATGCTGTCAAATATATGAAAGACGCCATTGCTAAGACGTATCTGGCCAAAGGCGAACAAGTCATTGCGATGAACCAAGCTGCTGTGGATGAAGGCATTAAAGGCATCACCGCTATTGATGTGCCTATTTCCTGGAAAAATCTCCCGGACGATGCACCTAAAACAGAAAAAACGGTGCCGGATTTTATCAAGAAAATTGTAGAACCGGCCAACGCACAGCTCGGCGACACGATTCCGGTCAGTGAATTTGTCCCCTATGCAGACGGCTCCTATCCGCTCAGCTCTACGAAATATGAAAAACGGGGCATTGCTTCGACAGTACCGCAGTGGATTCCTGAAAATTGTATTCAATGCAACCGGTGTTCTCTCGTATGTCCCCATGCGGCGATTCGCCCGTATTTGCTGAATGACCGCGAAGCAAAAGCAGCTCCCAGCGGTTTTACAACTAAAAAAGCGAGCGGCAAAGGCATGGAAGGATATGCATTCCGCATGCAGGTATCCCCCCTTGACTGCTATAGCTGTGAAACCTGCGTCAATGTTTGTCCGGCTAAAGACAAAGCCTTGGTTATGAAACCGCTGGATACACAGCGGCATGAACAAGATAACTGGGACTATGCCCAGACTTTGCAGCCGAAACAAACAGAACTGGACAAGTTCTCTGTCAAAGGCAGCCAATTCCAGCAGCCTTTGTTGGAATTCTCCGGTGCATGTGCCGGGTGTGCGGAAACAGCGTATATGAAAATCCTGACGCAGCTCTTTGGCCCGCGGATGCTGGTAGCCAATGCGACAGGCTGCACACAGGCTTGGGGTGCCGCTATGCCGAGTCTGCCGTACACGACGAATGCAGAAGGCTTTGGTCCGGCATGGTCCAACTCCGTATTTGAAGATAATGCTGAATTTGCACTGGGCATGTCGTTGTCTATGGATCAGCAGCGCGATGCGATTCGCGCGAAATCACAGCAATTATTGCCGCTGGTAACGGGAACTTTGCATGATGCGATTGTCAAATGGCTGGATTCGATTGGCATCGATAATGAAGGCGAAGTAACGGAAGGCATCAGCCGTGCATACATCGACGCACTGACTAAAGCGCACCTTTCCGGAGAAGCGGCTGCACTGCAAAAAGCTATTTTGGCACATAAAGAACACATTATCAAGAAAACCATCTGGATGTACGGCGGCGATGGCTGGGCTTATGACATTGGCTACGGCGGCTTAGACCATGTACTGGCAATGAATGCCAACGTCAACATTATGCTTGTCGATACGGAAGTGTATTCCAATACAGGCGGGCAGTCTTCCAAAGCAACGCCGGTAGGCGCTGTAGCACAATTTGCAGCATCCGGACGCAAATTTAATAAGAAAGATTTGGGCAGACTGCTGATGACGTATGGACATATCTATGTCGCTCAGGTTGCGTTGGGAGCCGATCCCAATCAGCTTATTAAAGCGATTAAAGAAGCGGAAGCGTACAATGGACCGTCTATCCTGATTGCGTACTCTCCTTGCATTAATCACGGCATCCGCGGCGGTATGGGGAATGCGCAGACGGAAATGAAACGGGCTGTTGACTGCGGCTATTGGCATCTGTACCGATACAATCCGCTGCTGAAAAAAGAAGGGAAGAATCCGTTCATATTAGATTCGAAAGAACCGAAACAATCGTTCCGCGAATACTTGATGGGCGAAACTCGGTATGCGGCACTGACGCGGACATTCCCGGATATTGCAGAAGAATTATTTGCCAAAGCAGAAGAATTTGCTAAGAAGAAATACGAAATTTATAAAGGATTAGCTGATGAAGACAACAACTAGGCATGCGTATGGTACATAAAGTTTGATGCCGTTGCTGTTCAGGCTGAGCCTGAGAGGTAAAAAGGGGTTGCCGCTTTGTGCGACAGCCCTATAGGATACAAGCAGCTGTTTCCAAGAAAGGAAGCGGCTGCTTGTTTTTTATCTGCCGGCGTATATTTTCTTTGCACCGGATGCGCTGCCATGATACAATAAAAAAAAGACTGTAAAAGCAGGTGATATACATGAAAAAAATTTGGTTGATTCGGCATGGAGAAAGCATAGCCAATGCCGGTGAGCCAACACAAGATCACAGTACCATTCCGTTATCGACACAAGGTATCAAACAAGCCCAGGCGTTGGCATTGCAAATACCGGAAGAACCGGGCTTGATAGTTACTTCGCCGTACTTGCGGGCGCAGCAAACAGCTATGCTGACGATTGGACGCTTTCCCAACGCGGCAACGGGCATTTGGGACTGCATTCATGAATTTGTTTATTTGGCGCCAGCAACGTGTGTGGGCACGACATTTGCCCAGCGGCGTCCCCGCGTCATTGCCTATTGGCGTAAACTCGATCCGGATTATATCGACGGCGAAGGCGCTGAAAGCTATCGGCAGCTGATAGAACGGATTGAACGCACGATAGTGATTTTGCACAGGCGCAGAGAAAAATTTATTCTGCTCTTTACGCACGCTCAATTTATACGCAATTTTTTATTGGTATATCAAAACCCCGGCAGAACAGTAGAAGAATATATGGCAATGTTTCGGCACAGCCATCCAGTACGCAATTGTCAAATCAACGAAATTATGATGTGTTAGTGTAAAATTATTTTAAGGATAATCTGTTAGAAGCTGCACATATGCCGAGATGTGAATCCTAATTGCCTGTAGGATGGATGCGCTTAATAGAAAACAGTAGGTATCAACATCTTATATAGAATCCAGCTTCAAGGAACTTCTTCCTAAAAAGTTTCACAACAACTTGGCAATATCTTTTACTCTTTTTAGGTTGTAACAAAACGTCACCTTTGTTATAATGTGAATATAAGTACGTATAGTAAAAGGGGCATTTTGGGATTACCAAATGCAAGTACAAAAAAGAGAGGATGATCAGAGCAAGTGGCAACCGATGACTATAAAATGAATATTCGTATACCACAAGAATTGCGTATGCGTTTTCAACGACTATTAGAGAAGAATAACATGGTAGCAAGTAAGCTTATTCGCTCTTACATAGAAAAATGGGTAGAGCAACATGAAAAAGCTGAAAAAGAAGAAAAAGGACTGTGAAGAAATGAGGATTCATTTCTTCACAGTCTTCTTTTTTGCTATTTTCACTTCTAGTAGTAAAAAAATAGCTCATTTTTCCCCCAAAAAAAGAGGCATCGCACAGAAGCGATGTCTCTTTTGGTTATGTATCAGCCGATAAATAGCTGACCGAAATATACGATACAGCCTAAGGCGACAATATACGGAACATATACGATGATAATCGATTTTAAAATTTCACTGTCTTTGCCGACTAACGAAATAGCACCGACGGCAATGGCAATACTTTGCGGCGAAATCATTTTGCCGGCACAAGTACCTGTGGAATTAGCCGCAGCGAGCCAAGCTTTGTTGGCATTGATGGCACTGGCGGCATCTGTCTGCAGGTTGCCGAACAAGACATTGCTGGATGTACCGGAACCGGTGATAAACGTACCTACCGAACCGATGAGCGGTGCAATAATAGGATACATCGTGCCGGTAGCAGCAACGGCTGTCGAGGCAATATCTGATGTCATGCCGCTGTATCCCATGACTTTGGCCGTTGCGATGACAGCGATAATCGTAATAATCGTATTGCGGAGCCCTTTAATCGTTTGTCCTAATACGGTAAAAATTTCTTTGAAGGACGCAGATTGACAGCGACCGCTGATAAAAGCAGCTAAGAAAATCAAGACGCCCGGCGTAGCGAGCCATACAAACGTATACGGAGCAGCACCGGCACCCGTATAAATGAGAACAGACGTTTTGACAGCACTGAGCGGTACGTTAATAGCCGGAACGAATTTGGAAGTAAGAAGCAAAAATACGAAAATCAAAATGAACGGCAGGCAAGCCAGCAAACCGCCGCGGAGGGGCACATGGCCGGGATTAATATCCATAAAATAGGTAGGATCATTGGTAGGACGCAATTTGGTATAGCCAATGATGATAGCCAAAATGACGATAGAAGAAATCATGACAGCCAGTTCCGGACCGGCAACCATGGAAATCAATAATTCAGGGACTGCCAGGCCAAGACCGCATAACAGCGTAAGAAGAAATACGCCTTTCAATGCCTTGAGGGAACCGCCGACAACAATAACCATCAAGAACGGAGAAATAATATTCAACGGCAATAACTGCAGGCTGATGTACGTAGATAACGTGACAGGGTCAAGGCCTGTCAAATTAGCCAGCGTGCTGGCAGGAATACCGATGGAACCATATGTTGTCGGTACGGAGTTGGCAATTAAACAGAGCAAGATAGATTTGATAGGGTCAAAACCCAGCGCAACGAGCATGCTTGCCGGAATGGCAATAGCCGTGCCAAACCCAGCCATGCCTTCCATAAAAGCACCAAATCCCCAGCCAATGAGAAGAGCCAACACACGGCGGTCCTTACTGACCGTTGTCAGCATATGTTTGATAATGTCCATAGATTTCGTATAGACTGTCAAATTGTATGTAAAAATAGCGGCAATAATAACTAATAAGATAGGCCAGCATGCCAGCGCAGCCCCTTCAATAGCTGCTGTTACGGCATCCGTGCCAGACATTTGATATTGAAGCAAGGCTACGGCAAAGGAAATAAGCAAGGCTATGGGACACGCCTTGAAGCTTTGCATCTTTAAAAAGCCTAATGAAATAACAAGCCATAAAATAGGAGAAAGCGCAAGTAAAAAAATCATAATGACAAAAATCCTTCCTTTCTAAAAAATAATAAAAAGTATGTGAAAAAATTCCTATACATAATGAAAAAATAAATACGCAAGTTACAACAAGGTATGTGCTGCGGAAGCGCAAATATATTATGTATATTCTAAAAAGCTATTAAAATAACAACTTTTTAATTCGATTAAATCATAATAATAGTATACAATAAAATATAAGCATGATTCAATAGAAAAAGCCATTCCGTTATAGCATAAATAAAAAAGGGAGAAATGAGTAAAAATAGAGGGTTCAGTGGAAATTTGAGAGGATATAATCGAAATTGTATTGCGAAAAATGTATAATCAAAATTAAAAAACGCCTAATTTATGTATTGACAAAATGTAATTTGTGAAAAAAATCATTTTCTTGATACACAAAAAAAAGCAGCCATACCATGAAACAATGTTCATGATATGACTGCTTGAATAGCATGTTAAACGCATCATGCAAAAAATTCGATAATTTTATGAATAGCCAATGCCATATGGTTTGGATTTTGAAACGGATGATTAGCCCCTTCTACCGGAATAAACTCAATAACATTGTTTTCAGCAAATGCCAGCGAATCTTTGATAGGAATCATTTCATCTTTCGTGCCGTGAATAATGAGCATCGTATCGGCGTAATCAAAATATTCCTGTGACATGACATCAAACTGTTGGAGTGATTCGAGAAAAGACTGGTCAATTTTCATTTTGCGTTCAAACCCGATTTGTATTTCTTTCCCTTTTTTTAGTTTGGCATGGTCTTCCGGAGAAATGTGGCGACACATCGTTTCATACATATGGATAGCCGGACAGCGCAGGGCAATTTTGGTAAAGGGATTGCCGATTTCAATGATATAGCGCAGTGTCAGATAGGCACCAAAACTGGAAGAATAATTATAGATACGCGCAGCTTTCAGCGTTTCTTTGGCGTATGTCGTGACGAATGTCAAATACATCAGACATTCGTCTACGGTTAGTTTTTTACGGGCATCAGCACCATGGCAGGGCCAGTCAAAGGCGATAACTGCATACCCTTTGTATTTCGATGTCAAATGTTCGGCAAAATGAAGCGTACCGGCAGTTTCTTTATTGCTGCCAAAGCCATGCGTGACAATGACGACATTGTCAAATGTACGCGTTGTTTTGTCATGGTCACTGCAAAACAATTTGCAGCGGACACTATATCCTTCTGTATTAATATCAAAATATTTTTCCATATCTCATTCTCTTTCCTATTTGCAGCATGCTGTAATAACAGGCTTTAGTATAGCACAAAACAGAGCCGAACGGAAAGAGCTTTACACAAAGACGATGAAATGCACTGTATGATTAGAATCCCAAGTTTTCTCCGACTAAAATGACTTTGATGCGGCCGGCAGGTGCGCAGCGCCGTGTGCGGACCATTTGATTGCAGATGCTGTCCGGGCTGAGGCAGTCGGCACACATACCGGTGAGGGCGCAGGGCGTTTTTTTGCTGAAACGCTGCATGTTCATCGGTGAAGCGACCGAACGAGCCCGCGCGATGGCAGCTTCCAATGTCGGTTCGACTTTGTTCATGCCGACAAGCACGATGACCTGCTTCGGCCCAAAAATAAGTGCTGCGACACGATTGCCTGTACCGTCAATATTATACAGCTGGCCGTCTTCTGTAGCTGCATTTGTACCCATAATAAACGTATCACACAACAAGGCTTGGCGCAGCAGCTGTTGGCGTTCTTCCGGTGTTTTGGCAGTATCCCTGTCAATGACTTGACGATGTTCCAATACATACGGACGCAGACCGATGTCGTTAATCGATACGGAGCCGCCCCACGAGACAACGTGATCTTCTGGAATTAGAGAAACAGCTTTTTGCAGTGCTTCGTCTTTCGTAGGACAGTAATACGCTTCAAAACCACGCTTATTGAAATTTTCAGCGACTTTCGGCCCCTTTTTATCATACATTTTATACATCATGCTTGTTCTATCCATGATACACCCTCCTTGGCAAATACAAAACTATTAAAACATAGCATAAGCGTAGCGTATTTTTTGCGTTTTGACAATGGAAAAAAGAGACTGTAAGAATAAAATTTTTGTCACATACGCAGAAGGAATACACCAAAACGATGTCATTGCCAATTCAGATGGCCTTGCGTTTCTTCCAATAAAGAAATTGTATCTTAATGAAGAGCAGTGGCCAACTCGAGTTTATTTGCGCAAAAAGATGTAATTGCTGTCAATTAGAGCAAGGGGATGTCTACTTTTTGTTATTATGATGCGCAAAAAAATTAGACTTTAGTAACGAGATAGCAAAAAAGTTATCTTGTTACTTTTTTATGCTGCAAACAGAGAAATCAGTTATACTTAGAAATTGGTGTAGATTTTTACGATTTATTCATAGGTGTTATTCTTGACAATTTGATACTATCAACATAAGTGCTTGTCTATTGACAGTATTCGCCAAAACGAATAGAATATATGTGTGAAACGGAAAGGAGATACATTGTTGTGAGTGAGTATATTACTGTTCAAGAAGCGGCTACTAAATGGGATATTTCGATACGAAGAGTACAAACCTTATGCAGTAGCAATCGAATTCAAGGAACAATGAAACGTGGGAATGTTTGGTTTATTCCCGCAAATGCGCTCAAACCAGAAAAAAAACAACCAGGAGTTCATGTAAATAAAGATCTTCGTGTATTATCTTTGTTTTCGGGATGTGGGGGAATGGATTTAGGGTTTGAAGGAGGTTTTAAAGTTTTAAAACGGTCGGTGAATATGAAAATTCATCCTGATTGGAAAATACAAAATTTTAAGGATAGATGGGTTAAATTGCCAGAAACTAGATTTAAAACTATTTTTGCAAATGACATTCGTCCTGATGCGAAAAGTGCATGGGTAAACTATTTTTCAAAAAAAGGAATTGCCTCATCTATATATTGCTTAGACAGTATTGTGGATTTAGTTAAATTACATAAAGAAAATGCATTAAATATTTTTCCTTCCAATGTGGATATCATTACTGGGGGATTCCCATGTCAAGATTTTTCTATAGCTGGAAAAAGAATGGGATTTAATTCAACAAAATCTCACTTGGGAAAAAAGTTGGATGATGATGAACCCAATATTGAAAATAGAGGGAAATTATATATATGGATGAAAGAAGTTATTTCTATTGTGCAACCAAAAATGTTCGTTGCAGAAAATGTAAAAGGACTAGTAAATTTAGAAGATGTAAAAAAAATTATTGAAAAAGATTTTGCTAATGCGGCACATGGTGGTTACTTAGTAATTCCGGCAAAAGTGTTGCATGCGGCAGACTATGGGGTACCGCAAAATAGAGAACGTGTAATATTTTTTGGATTTAAAAAAGAAGCACTATTGCCAAGAGCATTACAGATATTATCTCGACTAAGTAATTTAACGACGAATAATAAGCAAAAATCAATCAATTTAAAATGGAAAAAATTATTTCAAGAATATGATCCTTATCCTGTAAAAACTCATAATTATACTCAAAAAAAAGAAATGTCTGCATTAGATTTTAGTAACTATCAGTTAGAGCCATTTGTGACGGTTTATGAATGCTTATATGGACTTAGTGAGCCAGAAAAAAGTAAGGATATTTCTCAGCAAAGGTATTCACATGCAAAGTATATGGGAAAACATTGTCAAGGTCAAACGGAGATTGATTTAGATAATATTGGTCCTACCATTCGTTCAGAACATCATGGCAATATAGAATTTCGCAGACTTTCGTATGAGCATGGAGGTAAGCATAAAGAGGAATTAATGGATGGATTAAAAGAACGAAGATTGACTATTAGAGAATGTGCGCGCATACAAACATTTCCTGATGATTATGAATTTGTGTTACCCGCTAAAAATGGAAATAAAGCTGTTTCAGCTAGTGATGCATATAAAATAATAGGAAATGCGGTTCCACCATTATTGGCATTCAATATAGCAAAAAGAATCGAGGAAAATTGGGAAAAATATTTTGGAATATAAATTAATTTATCATATTGAAGATTTAGTAAAAAATATATCATGTAATAATTGATTTGGTGATATATTCGGAGTCTTAGAAATATAAAAGGAGGCGATATCTATCCATGCATTAAGTTTTGATTTTAACGTATTGTTAGGGTAATTAATCATATTTGGCGTGCCCCAATCTGATATCAACGATTCAGGTGTACTTGCTTCGAGTTCTTCTATTACGTATTTCTTTAGTTTTCTTAAACGATTGAAAATTTGGGGAACTCGATAAGTGTGTGAATTTTCAAAAATCAAGTCAGTTTGTCCGCCAGCGGAAAAATCATCTCGTAAAGAAGTAGATATAATACTTTTTTCAGTGGTTAGCCATAATGCATATTGTTTATATTTTTTAGTACCCTTGCCAAGTAACTCGGGAAAATGGACATACCCATAAGCGAGTGTGGATTTTTTTTCTTCAGCAGATAAGTCGGTAAAAAAACGTAACGTGGCTGGGGTACTTTCACTCAGCCACCAAGCTTTTTGACCTATATTATGAAAATAATCGGTAATAAGACGAATTGGTTCTTTGCTGTTTGTAATCTGTTGATAACTTATATTTGATTTATGGAAAAAATTTTCTTCTATTGTAGCGTTCATATCTATTAAATAGCGTGGACTATGTGTAACTACAACATTAATTATACAGTCCTCATATTTTCTTGCTTTAAAATCTAATTGAGTGGCAGTTAATTTCCCAAAAATAATAAATATTTCTTGCACTGATTGATCTTTTGTACTACCTAAAATGCTATTGCCGTTTATTTTCCAATCATTTTTGTTAGAAGTAGAGCATTTTACTTCAATACCGAAATTTTGATTATTTATAGTGACAATAATATCGGGGAATCTATGAGATCCCTTTTTATAATCCAAATGAGAATTTGGATTCATGCCATTTTTTAATAAGACTGTAGACAATTGGTTTACAACAATAGATTCAAAAGCTTCACCGCTTTTGCAGGAAGTGAAGAGGGCAGGTGTAAAAATAGCTGTTTCTTTTAATAATTGAATAGTTTGATTTACAATGTTATGAAATAATAAAGAATGATTAGTATACATTTAATTGCTCCTAAAAATAAATGAGGAATATAAAAATGAGATCAAAAGAGATTATGCACAAAATTATGTCAGGAGTGCACTCTAAAAACACAAAACCAGAACAGATTTTGAGAAAGTCTTTGTGGAAAAAAGGTATTCGTTATCGTAAAAATTATGAAGAATTGCCTGGGAAGCCAGATATTGCTATAACTCGATGTAAAATTGCTATATTTGTGGATGGCGATTTTTGGCATGGAAGAAATATGGAAAAAATTGATAAGGAGATAAAACAGAATAGACAATATTGGCTGCCAAAGCTAAAAAAAAATAAAATGCGAGATAAAGAGGTTAATGATATTTTAACAGAAAAGGGATGGCTTGTAATCCGTTTTTGGGAAAGTGACATAAAAAAAGATGTAGACAGTTGTGTGAAAAATATTTTAGAATATATTCCCTATAAGAAATTAAGGTAAACTTTTGTGATTGTAATAAGGTATCATATTTTCTCTAAATTGCAATAACGGGTTGGACACCTTCCGCTAGGCAGTAATTTTGTAGATTTACTCAAGTTCCTCCTCGAAGATTTAAAAGGTTCTATTTACTTTGGTGGGCAATATGATAAATTGGCTGAAGTGAGTGCAGAAAAGGGCGTTCATTGGGATATTCTTATCATTGATGAAGCGCATGAAGGCGTGGATACCTATAAAACGGATACAGCTTTTAATCATATTAAACGAAAATGGACACTGCATTTATCGGGTACACCGTTTAAAGCTTTAGCCAGTGAAAAATTTCCTGAAGATGCCATTTATAACTGGACGTATGCAGATGAGCAGAAGAAAAAAAGAGATTGGGACAATTCCAGCGAACTGGAAAATCCGTATGAAAAATTATCACAGTTAAATTTATATACCTATCAGATGTCAGAAATTGTACAAAATAAAGTGCGACAGGGAATTGAACTAGCAGATCATGATATCGAAGAATATGCATTTGATTTGAATGAGTTTTTTGCGACGACTGAAGCAGGAAAATTCATTCACGATGCCGATGTTGATAAGTTCCTCGATGCGTTAACCCGGCAGGAAAAATTTCCTTTTTCAACGCATGCATTGCGCAATGAGTTAAAACATACTTTTTGGCTGTTGAACCGTGTATCGAGTGCCAAGGCATTGGCAAACAAATTGCGCTTGCATCCAGTTTTTAAAGACTATCATATTATCTTGGCTGCTGGTGACGGCAAACTAGATGAGGATGACGAAAATGAAAAAGCGTTTGATAAGGTGAAACAGGCTATTCAAGAGTGCGACAAGACGATTACGCTGTCTGTAGGGCAATTAACGACAGGAGTTACTATCCCCGAATGGACAGCTGTATTGATGCTGTCCAATATGGCTTCGTCGGCCCTTTATATGCAGGCGGCTTTCCGTGCACAAAATCCTTGCTTGTTTCACGATAACCAAGGAAACACGTACCGAAAACAAAATGCCTATGTTTTTGACTTTGACCCGGCGCGGACGTTGACGATTTTTGAACAGTTTGCCAATGATTTGATTCCGGAAACTTCGGGCGACAAAGGGGATTTTGACCAACGTAAACAGCATGTCCGTGAGTTATTGAATTTTTTCCCTGTTTATGGTGAAGACGAAAATGGCTCGATGATCGAATTGGATGCTGAAAAAGTGCTGACGATTCCCCGACATATTCATGCCAAGGAAGTAGTGGAACGCGGTTTTATGTCCAATTTCTTGTTTGCTAATATTTCGGGTATTTTTGGGGCTCCTAAAGAAGTTATCGATTTGATTAATGGCATGCAAGCGATGGAAGAACCTAAAAAGCTTTCCCCCGTGCCAATCGATGAAAACACAGAAAATACTCTTCATTTGAATGAAAAAGGAGAAGTGGAAGTTCCGAACGAAAAGATTATTGGTACGGCAAAAGGCATATTTGGTGATAAAGTATATGGAGACATTGATCAGAAATTGACTGATACAATGAATGAAATGACGAAGCAAAGTAGTTTACTTAAAGCTCCTCAAAAAGATGAGTTGCAAAGACTGCAGGAGGCATTTGCCCAACCGATTGCGAAAACCTTGATAGATACAGCAAAACAGCAATATGGCAGCGAATTGAGAAAGTCAACGCAGAATTATTTGAAACGCAAAGTAAAAGAAACGACAAATACTGTTGTCAGTCAGGCATATGGCGATTATACGATTCGCGATCATCAACTCAAAAAGGAACAAGAGGATACACTGACAGCAGCTCAGCAAGCAGGTGCTTCGATGCAGAAAATTTCACACCTTGATGAAATGTACGCACAGAGAAGAGAACAAAACCGTCAGGACATGATACGGCATATACATGAAAAATTGCATAGTGAAGATACAGTAAAGAAAGCGGCTGAAACGATTGTAAAAACTGTAGAAACGGAAAAGCTGAATAAGCAGAAAAAGACAATTGAAGGGGATGTTCGAGATCATTTGCGAGGTTTTTCCCGTACAATTCCGGCTTTTTTGATGGCCTATGGTGATGAAAATACGACATTGGCTAATTTTGATTCTCTTGTACCAGCTAATGTGTTTTGGGAGGTTACTGTCAATCCCCAGACGGGTAAAGGCATTACGCTGGACGATTTTCGTTTCCTTCGGGACGGCGGAGAGTATAAGGACAAGGAAACGGGTGAAATGAAACATTTTGATGGACACCTTTTTGACGAAGTGGTTTTTAATGACGCTGTGCAGGAATTTATGGCGAAACGCACGAAACTGGCCAATTATTTTGATGAAGAGCAGAGGCAGGATATTTTTGACTATATTCCGCCACAACGAACGAATCAGATTTTCACGCCTAAGCGGGTAGTCAAAGAAATGGTTGACCTTTTGGAAAAAGAAAATCCGGGATGCTTTGCAGATCCCAATCATACGTTTGCAGACTTGTATATGAAATCGGGAATGTATATTGCCGAAATCGTTACCCGGCTTTATCAAAATAAACAGATGAAGGAGTTGTTCCCTGATGATGCGGAACGATTGAATCACATTTTTGCTAAGCAAGTATATGGATGTGCGCCGACAGAAATTATTTATCGTATTTGCCTGCGATATCTCCTTGGTTTTAGCGATAAGGTTCATATAAATACACATCATATTGAGCTTTGTGATACTTTGGTATATGCTAAAAACGGCAATCTAATGGAAAAGGTAAAACAACTATTTGATAAGCCTAGAAGAAATCGATAAGTAAAAAAAAGCCATGAACGCATGATATGCTTGATCCATACGTTCATGGCTTTTGATTTTATTATAACGAAAAAAAACCGCATACCTTGCGGTACACGGCCTTCTTCACGATTAAAGAATAGAGGAGAGCCGATGTACCACCATCGGACTATCTCTGTTTTTTATTTTAGCATATTCGGCAGTAAAAAGAAACTGTATGGCGTAGAAATCCAATCTTTTTGAGCTTGCTGTCCGAACATAAATTTGTTAAACTTAATACATGAGGTAGTTCGATGTATTCGGTTTTCCTTGCGAGAGCGAGGTGATCAGCATGAGTGTATACGAAGCGTTATCATTGATGATAGCTTTTGCTACATTAGTCGTGTTGATTATTTCAATACGTAAATAATTTTTATTACCATTGAAAAAAACCGTATACCTTGCGGTACACGGCCTTCTTCAACTTTTCAATATAAGAGGAGAGCCGATGTACCACCATCGGACTATCTCTGTTTTTTATTTTAGCATATTCGGCAGTAAAAAGAAACTGTATGGCGTAGAAATCCAATCTTTTTGAGCTTGCTGTCCGAACATAAATTTGTTAAACTTAATACATGAGGTAGTTCGATGTATTCGGTTTTCCTTGCGAGAGCGAGGTGATCAGCATGAGTGTATACGAAGCGTTATCATTGATGATAGCTTTTGCTACATTAGTCGTGTTGATTATTTCAATACGTAAGTAATCAGTAAAACGTAACGAAAAAAACCGCATACCTTGCGGTACACGGCCTTCTTCAACCTTATCATAAGAGGAGAGCCGATGTACGGCCATCGGACTATCTCTGTTTTTTATTGTATCATATTCGGCAGTAAAAAGAAACTATATGACGTAGAAATCCAATCTTTTTGAGCTTGCAGTCCGAACATAAATTTGCTAAACTTAGTACGTGAGGTAGTTCGATGTATTCGGTTTTCCTTGCGAGAGCGAGGTGATCAGCATGAGTGTATACGAAGCGTTATCATTGATGATAGCTTTTGCTACATTAGTCGTGTTGATTATTTCAATACGTAAATAATTTTTATTACCATTGAAAAAAACCGCATACCCTGCGGTACACGGCCTTCTTCAAGACTATAATAATAGAGGAGAGCCGATGTTCCGCCATCGGACTATCTCTATTTTTTATTTTAGCATATTCGGCAGTAAAAAGAAACTGTATGACATAGAAATTCAATCTTGTTAGTGTAAAATAATTGTGGGAAAACTTTAATGCATTGAAGAAAATAAAAAG
>SAMEA104315436__coassemble_833_pt1 | contig 37644 bp, 40 predicted proteins | sample SAMEA104315436__metabat2_low_PE_041 | metagenome-assembled genome bin SAMEA104315436 (sample SAMEA104315436) | gut metagenome | biome: Monkey gut; feature: monkey-associated habitat; material: faeces | place: China | collected 2013 | reverse complement strand
GCTATTGACAACATTTCTTGATTAAGCTTGTTCAAATTCAACTTGCAATTTACGACTTATATTTTGCAAATGCAATGTTATCAATCACATTATTGCTCAAAATTCAAAAAAGCACACACTTACTTAATAGTATACAGCATAATGAAAATATTACAAAGAATGTACTAAAGCCCTTTGTACGCCATAGTGCAGAAAAAATGACATTTGCCTTGCTCGACTCTAAAACGAATAACCCATCCCTATTGCAGGTATGTTTGATTTCTTCCTTTTTTTTACAAACTATGCTACAATAAAAAACAGAGATAGTCCGATGGTGGTACATCGGCTCTCCTCTTTTGATAAAATGTTGAAGAAGGCCGTGTACCGCAAGGTATGCGGTTTTTTTCGTTACGTTTTACTGATTACTTACGTATTGAAATAATCAACACGACTAATGTAGCAAAAGCTATCATCAATGATAACGCTTCGTATACACTCATGCTGATCACCCCACTTTCGTGAGGAAAACCGAATACATCGAACTACCTCTTGTACTAAGTCTAGCAAATCTATGTTCGGATTTCAAGCTCAGAAATTTTGGATTTTCAAGTCATGCTATTTCTTTAAAATATAGAATATGATAAAAGTTTGAAGCAAACGGGAACTATTACAAAAAACAAAATTTTCACAAACTGCAGTACATAGGAAAAAGCCATGACCGTATCATAGTACGTATACAGCCATGGCTTTCTTGTTTATTCCATATGATATTCTCGATACAGTTTTTCTCTTACCTTTTTCCGTTCAACATAACCCAAATAAAGATTTTTAGATGCGTTTCTTTCTGTACGACTAGAACCTCGCTATCTAAAACGTAAAGGTATCCTTCAATCCCAACCATTTCTGGTCTTTATCGCTGAGGTTGAGCTTTGTGCCGTCTTCCAGCTGGTATCCTGCTGCGTTTGGCGTTCCTTGATATGTGCCTGTCAGCTGGGGCCACTGGATACCAATTTCCGGGTCATTCCAAGCCAAGCCGCCTTCATCGTTGGGATGCCAAAAATCGTTGACTTTATAGCAAAATTCGGCGACATCACTAAGCACGAGGAACCCATGGGCAAAGCCTTCCGGAATCAGGAATTGTTTTTTATTTTCTTCTGTGAGCGTGACGCCGTACCATTTTCCATAGGTTTGAGAATCGCGGCGCAAATCGACAGCCACATCAAACACGCTGCCGCGGACAGCCCGCACGAGTTTGCATTGGGGAAAATGCTTCTGGAAATGAAGTCCCCGCAATACCCCTTTTGTTGACATGGACTGATTATCCTGCACAAATTGGATATGAAATCCTGCTTCTTCCATGTCTTTTTGATTATATGTTTCCATAAAATAACCGCGCGCATCTCCATGTACTGTCGGCGTAATGACGCATAATCCTTCAATACCACCTGCATTTTTTTCTACCTGTATCTGTCCCATGCTTCGAATCTCCTTTTATAAACGATGTGTTACTATAAATTTCTGCAAACCACTAGTTACAAACAAGTGCTAAATACCGTCTAACGGCATCTTTCCAATCCGGCAGCGGCTGAAATCCCTTTTCTGCCAGCTTGCTTTTATCCAGTCGGCTGTTAAAAGGACGAGCTGCTTTGGACAATCCGTATTCTGCCGTCGTAACCGGTATGACTTTTGTCGCATAGCCCGCTTGACGGAAAATTTCACAAGTAAAATCATACCAAGAAATATAGCCGCCTTCATTCGTTGCGTGATAATACCCGTATTTATCGGTTTCTATCATATCCACCAAGAGTCGTGCCAAATCAAAGGTATACGTCGGCGTACCAATCTGATCATTGACAACACGCACCGTGTCATGTGTTTTGCCGACGTTTAACATCGTCTTAATAAAATTCTTGCCGTTTTGGCCAAACACCCAAGCAATACGGACAATAAAATATTTTTCCAGTGTATGGGCTACGGCCAATTCTCCTTCCAGTTTGGTCTGACCGTAAACATTCAACGGCTTATAATCCTTGCAGTCCGGCTGCCACGGCGTCGTTCCCTGTCCGTCAAACACATAGTCTGTGCTAATATATACCATTTTGCAGTCTATCGCTTTGCAGGCTGACGCAATATACTGCGTACCATTGGCGTTAATATCCCGCACCTTAGCCACTTTGTCATCGTCTTCTGCCATATCAACAGCCGTCCAAGCAGCACAATGAATAACGGCATCGGGATGAATACGGGAAATTGTTTGCCGTACAGCCTGTTCATCTGTAATATCCAATGCGATATACGGCATGGTCGTAACCGCTGAGTCATCAGCTATACCGCTATAGGCAGGTGCCAAATCACTGCCAATCCCTTCATACCCACGCCTTGCCAATTCATTCATTACATCATGCCCCAGCTGCCCATTGACACCTGTTACAAAAATAACCAATGTATCCTCCTTTCGAGGATGCATTGGTTATTTTTTAGTGTTAAGTTATTAGTAATTAGTGAATAGTCCTAATCACTACGCATCAATCACTAACTGCTAACCAACGCATCCTCATTACCATTACATAGTCCGTTTCAATGTTAAAATCAATGAAGTAAGCATCTTTCCAATTTCATGTATTAAAACCTTTACTTCTTGCGTTTGCTCTGCAGTCATATACCCAAGTCTCTCGCAAAGCAGCATTTGTGTCATAAGTTCTGCATTAGAACCCCGCGCTACTGACAAAAATTGGATAAATTCTTTTGTAGAAATTCTTGCTTGTCCTTCCGCTATATTGGAAGGAATCGATACGGCAGCCCGTCTCATTTGATCTGATAACGCGTATTTTTTCTCAGCAGGAAGTAATTTTACCAACGCATACACGTTTTCCCCTAACTCCATTGCTTTCTGCCATACAATCAAATCTTGATACGACTTTACTGTCATAGACTCTCCTTCACGTAAGCGGACAGCAAAGCGTCTCCGCCAAACGAACCACAAACCACTACAAACTTAAAACTACAAACTACTCCCCCACTATCTCCCCGCGTACATTTTCTGATAATACTGCTGGTATTCGCCGCTGATAATCGGCTGCCACCAGTCTTCATGCTGCAGATACCATTGGATTGTCTTTTGAATCCCATCGGCAAACTTTGTTTCTGGGAGCCAGCCCAATTCGTCATGAATTTTGGTCGGGTCGATGGCATAGCGGCGGTCGTGTCCTTTTCTGTCCGTGACATACTGGATCAAGCTTTCCGGCTTATGCAGTGCGTGGCAGATGAGTTTGACAATATCTATATTTTTCATTTCGTTATGCCCGCCGACATTATATACTTCACCGACCGTTCCCTTATGGATAATCAAATCAATAGCTCGGCAATGGTCTTCGACATACAGCCAGTCCCGCACATTGAGGCCGTCGCCATAGACGGGCAGGGGCTTGTCGTGCAGGGCGTTGATAATCATCAAGGGAATCAGTTTTTCCGGAAAATGATAGGGCCCGTAGTTGTTGGAACAGCGGCTAATCGTAACCGGCAGCCCATACGTCCGATGATAGGCCAACACCAGTAAATCAGCAGACGCCTTGGAGCTGCTGTACGGACTGGATGTATGAATGGGCGTCGTTTCCGTAAAGAACAAATCCGGCCGATCCAGCGGCAAATCGCCATACACTTCATCCGTTGATACCTGATGATACCGCTGGATGCCGTATTTGCGGCACGCATCCATCAGCACGGCCGTCCCCATAATATTCGTTTCCAAGAAAATACTCGGATTTTCAATCGAACGGTCTACATGCGATTCAGCCGCAAAATTGACCACCATATCCGGCTTTTCTTCTTCAAACAACTGGTATACAACCTGTCTGTCGCAGATATCCGCCTTGACAAAGCGAAAATTAGGTTTGTCCATGACAGGCGCCAACGTAGAAAGATTTCCTGCATAGGTCAGCTTATCCAAGCAAATAATCCGATCTTCTGGATGAAATTGTAACATATGAAACACAAAATTGGAACCAATAAACCCGGCTCCGCCAGTGATAATGATGTTCATGGTACGTGTCTTCTCCTTCTTTATGCATTGAATTGGTCGATATATAGTTTGTCGTGGTTCGTTTGGCGTGATTCGTATCATGCACTCTACTTTATTTGCTCACTCTTATTTTTTAAGCTTCGAATCAAAGCACTTAGTAACTGGGCAACCTTGCCGCTTAATTGCTTAGCATGATAAATTTGATCCTCAGTCAAATATTCGAAATCAACACAAAGAATCAGCTGTGTCATCAACTCTGCATTCGAACCTTTGGCAATATGAAGAAACTGAATAAATTCTTTACTCGTATTTCTTGCTTGTCCTTCGGCTATGTTGGAAGGAATGGACACAGCTGCCCGACGCATTTGGTCAGATAACGCATATCGCTCCTCAACCGGAAGAAATTTAACAAGTTTATATATCTCACGTGCCAGCAACATCGCTTGCTGCCATACAATCAAATCCTCAAATGATCGCAAGGGCATAGATTTATACACCATCCTTCGTCAAACGACAAACAACTCACGCCAAACGACGCGCAAAGCGCGTCAATCCTTCAAAAACCGTCCTTCAGCTACTTTTTTCAGATACTGTCCGTATGGGCTTTTGCCATATTTGACAGCACTTTCCATGAGCGTATCTTTGTCAATCCAACCATGTCCGTAGGCAATGTCTTCCAACGCAGCGATTTGGATACCGGCTCTGGTTTCTACAGCTTTGACAAATTGAGATGCTTCGTTGAGACTGTTGACCGTACCTGTATCGAGCCATGCATAGCCCCGCCCCAATGTAACGACGTTTAATTTACCCTTTTCCAAATAGATACGGTTCAAATCCGTAATTTCCAATTCGCCGCGTGCCGATGGTTTGACCTGTTTGGCATATTCGCAAACCTGTTCATCATAAAAATACAACCCGGTAACAGCATAATTGGACTTCGGCTGACTTGGTTTTTCTTCAATCGAAATGGCCTTGCCTATTTCGTCAAATTCGATAACCCCAAATCGTTCCGGGTCATCGACATAATATCCAAACACAGTCGCCCCCTTGTCTCCGGCAGCCGCTTCCTGCAAATGCTTCGTCAATCCGGCACCATAAAAAATATTATCACCCAGAATCATAGCACACGGTTCGCCATGGATAAACTCTTCCCCCAAAATAAACGCCTGCGCCAGCCCATCGGGAGAAGGCTGCACCTTGTAAGAAAGATGAATCCCATACCGGGAACCATCGCCAAGAAGCCGTTCAAAATTAGGCAAATCCTTGGGCGTAGAAATAATCAATATATCGCGAATCCCTGCCAGCATCAACGTAGACAAAGGATAATAAATCATCGGTTTGTCATATACAGGCAACAACTGCTTCGATGTCACCATAGTCAGCGGATACAACCGCATCCCGCTTCCTCCTGCTAATACAATTCCTTTCAAACTACTTCACTCCTTAAAACTGTCTTAGTAATTTAAACTGTTCAAAGAACAAATATCACACATTCTTCTATTGTAAAAATACAATATTTACTTTTTCAATACGGTTTTCACCATTTCCAAAGCGCTGGCGATAACGTCATCCATATCATAATATTTGTATTCAGCCAGCCGTCCACCAAAGATGACATGTTTCTCTTGGGCTGCTAAGGCCGCATATTGTTCATAGAGTTTTTGATTTTTTTCATTATTGACTGGATAGTAGGCTTCTTCACCAGGTTTCCAATCAGCCGGATATTCTTTAGTAACATAGGTCACGGGCTGTGTGCCAAATTCAAAATGTTTGTGTTCAATGCTGCGAGTGTACGGCGTTTCCCGGTCTGTATAGTTCATGACGGCTACACCTTGATGATTTTCTTCTTCCAGCCGCTGTGTTTCAAAACGCAATCCGCGATATTCCAGCCGCCCCAGCATATAACCGAAATATTCATCAACAGGCCCCGTGTAAACGACGGTCTTGGCTATGCCTTCGTATTCACTGCGAGCTTTATTGTAATCGACGCCGGTCCGCACTTCGATACCGTCAAGCAAGGCATGAATCAGCACATTATAACCGCCAATGGGAATACCTTGATAACGGTCATTGAAATAATTGTTATCAAATGTATAACGCACGGGCAAACGCTTGATGATGAACGCAGGCAGTTCTGTACAGCTTCGTCCCCATTGTTTTTCCGTGTACCCTTTAATCAGTTTTGTGTAAATATCCGTGCCAATCAAAGAAATGGCCTGTTCTTCCAAATTTTTGGGTTCCGTAATGCCTGCTTCCTGACGCTGCTGGGCAATTTTTTCCGCCGCTTCTTTTGGCGTGACAACACCCCACATCTTGGCAAATGTATTCATGTTGAAGGGAAGATTGTACAATTCTCCTTTATAATTAGCTACGGGCGAATTGACATAATTGTTAAATTCCACGAACTGGTTCACATAGTCCCAGACCTTCTTATCGGACGTATGGAAAATATGCGCCCCATACTTGTGAATGCGAATACCCTCTTTTTCTTCACAATACACATTGCCGCCTACATGGTCCCGCCGTTCCAAGACCAGACAAGATTTTCCTGCCTTCTTCACTTCATGAGCAAACACGGCTCCAAATAACCCACTGCCAACAATCAAATAATCGTACATCTATAATACCTCCTATAAAATACTGTTATAAAATTTTTTCTAAATTAAGTTCTGCAGAATAACCCTGTAGGATTTTGGAAAACCAACTGCAGATAAGGTAATTTCAGACTCATATTTTTCCATAACTAAAAGTATCTCATTAATAACTTCTTTCTGATGCCTTTTATCAGGCAATCGCTTAATAAGCATGACGATATACCCAAATAAAGTATCGTTTTTTATTTCGGGATGCTTTTGCAAAAAATTTCGTCCTAACCTAACGGGTGGATTAAAAACTTTTCCATAAAGCCTGCCTGCATGAGCACATTTATTTCGAAGATTTGCCAAACAATGTAAATGGTTTCCCAATATAGCAGCTGAAGTTCCTACCGCTTTAGAAATAACTTCTTGATCAGAAATATACATGCATTTATAAAATTTTGATAAACTGGAAAAAGTCATAACTTCTACTAAGACCCATAAAGGCATTTTATTATCATATTTTAATTTATGATGACTAACAATTGGGCTGTCCCAATAATACCCAGTTTCTCTTCTAATATTTTGTACCAGACTATCAAAAGCCTCTTTTCTGAAATAATTTTCTCTATCGTAATGTTGATCATGTGGTGGACTGCCACATTTTCGTATAGAGAAAATATATGAAATCTGTGTACGATAATATATTTCAACGCATTCTATAGCTTTTCGTAAAATATTACGCATTTCAACATCAAATTGATACCGTTGCCACACGTTTTGAAAGGAAGTTCCTATTTGATAATCACTGCTATGTTTGCTCTTTCTGTTTTCCAATGCATACCCAGTAAAACGATAATAATTAACTTGCTCAAGAATAGTACGTGCCTCCTCTTTAGCATCAATTATCATTCCATGTTGTTTTAATCTGTCAATCTGTTCTTCAAATGTTAATGGGGGTTTTAGTTCCATATACCTATCCTCGATAAATAAAAAAGCCGAACCTTTCAGGCCCGGCTTGGTCCCCAAATAATAATTATATAATCTGGGCAACTCTATTAATATTATTATATCTGGAAAACACAAAAAAAGCAAGAAAATATCTTTCAGTCATACCTTGTCTGTCATATATAAATATGTTATATATAGAAGAGTATAAAATTCATTGATTCTTTCAGGAGTATCCCATGTCAAAAAGCGTTTCAAAAAACTATATTTACAATGTCAGTTATCAACTGCTCTTATTACTCACCCCGTTCATTACGACGCCTTATCTATCCCGTGTCTTAGAGCCTGCTGGTATCGGCACATACAGTTATACGTATTCGATTGTCTCGTATTTTATCTTACTGGCTTCTCTAGGCGTTGCCGATTATGCACAACGTGAAATCGCTTATCATCAGGACGATGCGCATCTCCAAAGCCGTACGTTTTATGAGGTAAACCTCATCCGCTTCCTGTTGGTCGGCCTGAGTCTATGCATCTATTATTTTGTCGTTTCCAGTTTCTCTGGAGACCATCTGATTTATTGGTACCAAGCATTAAACATCATCGCCGTTCTTTTCGATATTTCTTGGTTTTTCCAAGGATTGGAAGAATTCGGTAAAATCGTACTGCGAAATTTCATCATCAAATTCGCCAGCATCGTCCTCATCTTCGTGTTAATTCATCAGCCAGACGATTTGAATACATATGTCTGCCTTATCGGTATGATGAACGTCTTTTCGGGTCTTTCTATTTGGCTTTATCTGCCAAAATATCTCATCGCTGTGCCATGCCGGGAAATCAAACCGTTTCGGAATTTTTCCATTATTATTCAAATGTTTTTGCCACAGATTGCCATTCAGATTTATACTGTCCTCGACAAGACAATGATTGGCGTCATGACTGGTTCACCATTGGAAAACGGTTATTATGAACAAGCAGAAAAAGTCGTCAAGATGTCCCTGACTATCGTCACTTCGCTGGGTACGGTCATGCTGCCCCGCATCGCCTACGCCTACGCCCACAAAGACTATGAAACAATTCGTACCAGCATGATGCGTTCCTACCGCTTCGTCTGGTTCCTGACAGTACCTATGTTCTGCGGTTTCATCGCTGTCAGCAGCAACTTCGTACCCTGGTTCTTTGGCCCAGGCTATGACAAAGTCGTTCCACTCATGCAGATTCTCAGCGGTCTCGTCATTGCTATTGGCCTCAGCAACGTAACCGGCATCCAATACATGCTGCCGACAAATCAGCAAAACAAACTAACCCTGACTGTCGTCTGTGGAGCCGTCGTAAACTTCGCACTCAATCTTTTCCTCATCCCTATGATGCAGTCTATCGGAGCTGCCATCGCTTCACTAGTTGCCGAAATCACAGTTACAGCCGTACAGTTTTATATCGTCCGCAATGTCTTTTCGATTGCCAAAATCGGCCGCCTCTCTATTAAATACTTATTCAGTGGCCTTATTATGTTCGCAGTAACTTATCCGCTCAGCATTTATCTGAAACCGGGTGTCATCCATACCTTTATAACAATAGCAGCAGGCTGCCTCATTTATGCTGGCATCCTGCTGCTCACAAAAGATTCTATGCTTTATATGCTCATCTCAAAAGTAAAAGGAAAAATTCATCATTGAGGTTTGTTATCACGTCCCAATGTCCCATAATAACCGATTAAGACGCCCAATAAAAGCCAGTAAATATACAGCTCAAATGAATTACAGCCAACAAAAGCAACCATCAAACCAAAATAACTAATCCCCAAGATTGCCACCTGTAAATATTCCTGAAAATTAGCTTCTAGCCAATATGTTCTCTTCTTAAATAAAAGGAACAGCCCATAAAAAGAAGGCAACAAAAACAAAATGAACCCAGGAAGGCCATAACTGGCAAATTGGTGTGTGTAATCACTAAGAATAGGAAACCTTGCCTTTAAAAAGCCTTTTGACTTTTGATAAGTAACCCACAATTGAACTTCTCTATTTTTCATTAACCAATCAGGAATATAAGAAACAAAATATGCTTGTTTCAATTCTTCCCCGCCTACACCAAAAACAGGATGGTCACGGCCGATTAACGTTTCTACGTACATCAAACCATAACGCTGCTGATTACTACCTTCTGTTTGTGAAGTCAAGGCGGTCATCTTATTTTCCTTTGCTTTCGTTTCCCCCTTATCCAGCCAATGATTTCGATCCCATTGCAAGGTAAATTTTGATGCCCCTTGTCCAGCAAGCCGTAATTTTTTTTGAAATGTGTTATTCGCTTCCAATTCCAAGACAACATTCGGATATAATTCTTTACTAATAGGTTGCGGAAGTTTTATCGACACTTCACAACTTTGTCCAGGAAGCAACGTCGCACTTAATGGAACATTTATCCGTCCACATTCATTTTTCCAGTCGTCCGTAAACCATGCACTGGTAAGATCAATACCTGCTATGTTCTCCCAAACAGTAGCACTTTTGTTAGTAATCTTTAAGGTAACAGTGTTATCAGGTGCAATAGAGACTAAATCATAGTCTACGGCATAGCGATGCTGAAAAATCCAATTCATTCCCATCCCAACACCACATAAAATGATAATAGCCAATAGCGGATGGATAAGTTGTTTCCAACCAATTCTTTTTCGGCGTAAAAAAAGGAAAACAACAACTGCCACTCCTTCGGCCAGTAAAATTCCCAAAGCAGTCTTGCTATTCGTTCCCCACATCATGAGAAGCTGCATAGCAAATATGATTTCCCAAAACCATTTTTTTGTTTTCGCAGTGTATATCTGTGCAAAAAGGAAAGGAATTGTTACCGTCAAGTAAAGTGACATAAAAGCTGGTTCTGCAAATACCGAACGAACTCGATTGCCACCTAATAATGGTGGCCACCATCCATGGTCAATTCCTACATCATAAATAAACGGATTAATATGTGCTAAAATATTCATAGCATCATAACTGCCAAAAAGATATAAAAATTCAATAATAGAATATAATGAACAAATAACTGCACTAATTAAAATACCATAACGGAAGGCACGCAAAGCATTTCTCCTATTTTGATAGAACAAAGAGATTACCCATAGTACCGCTCCATAAGTTACGCAATATTCAAGAATATGTGAAAGTATCATCTTAGCGGCCCACCACAGGTGCCCTATTATTTCCTTATCAATAATAACGCCTTTATCAGATAAATGAGTAATTAAGAAATTCACCTTTTTAAACTGATTCACCGAAATTTCCTGCCACTCAGGGAAAATGAATAATCCGTAAATTATAGAAAGAATCTGCCATAAAAGTAAGAAACAAAAGAAAGTTATACATATTTGGGGAATATAACATTTTCTTTTTTTTATGCTTTGATATAAAAAAAAGAAAAGCCCAATTAATATTGGAAAAATAGATAACTTGCTTCCCATATTCCCCATAAGCGGTACAGCTAAAGCTAAATGACCTGTATGAAAAGGAATGAGGAATACCGCGAATCCTAGCATAATATATTCCCAATCATAAATTGACATCGATTTCATATTATTAATAAAATCACTCATATATCCGCTCCAACTATGCCAAAAAGATAATAGGCAGTTCCTTAACTTTACATTTCTTATATTCTAAAAATACATTGAAAAGCCTTTCAGACATAAATCCAAATATCCGATTTTGATATGCATCAGGTTTAGGTGAAATTTTTTTTTCGGTTTCAAATAAAATATCGAATAGCCAAGTCATATATTCCTTAAAAATTTTATTGTTCATAATGAACATATTATATGCATATATCCAATCCCGCTGAAAAACCGTATTCCAAGCAGTCGTACATTCAGGGTATTTTTCAAATACAATATTTTTCAATATGTCTAGATCATTTTTATCATGGCATGTAACATATTGTTTTTCAACAGATATAAAATAAATTTTTCCACTAAACTTAATTTTTTTAGGAACAATAATATATTGTTTTTCTATTTTTTTTAAAATATCATCAGTAATTTTTAGGTCATCTAAATTTAAATGGTCATTTTCAAAAACACTATGAAAATAATTAGAAAAACTTTTTTTCATCTTAAAATAACGACGATAATGGCATAAACCAATATAATCGTGGCTGATATCATTTTTCCAAATCCAATATAGTGCCGTAAGTTCGCAAAAACAACTATTTTTTTCTGAAATATTGTCACCTGTATCATCTGTTACTTCTAAAAAATGTTTATTTTTTTTTGCATTAACCTGAATCGGACAATAAATAGAATCTGAAACAAGGTCGTACGGTTTATGTGCCACAACATATATTTTTAAATCACTTTTTTTCATTTTTCTCTTCCTCATTAAAATCCTAATTTTAATAAATAATCTTTTATCCGCTGTTTCTTAGCTATTTTTTGAGGATACCAATGCTCGTATTCTGATTTTTTAGGATAGCTTTTGATATGTTTAGTTGCTAATAAGCGCTGTTTCAAAAATAATTCGAAAGAAGGAACTTGTTTATAAAACGACGAATGTCCAGGTTGATTGCTAATAAAGTGCTTCCCAAGTGCACTATATAAAAAGTTACGTTCTTCAATATACGTAAAATGATTTTTTGTAGCCTCATGAATTGTCGCTAACCATTTTTTTATTTTTTCTAATGTTGTTAGTGGCATACCTCCAACAACATTTTGAGCTTGTCGATATTTCAACAGTGAAGAATCAACAGGCACCACTACTCCAGAACACAAGGCTACAAGTAATAACCATTCATCATGAAATACATTATTTGGAAATGGCTTGGCAATTTGATATAATTCTTTACGAAAACAGCAAGAAGCACCTTGCATAACATTATATGAAAAAATAATTCGAAAGTCCTCCTTTTGAAATGAATCTATATCAAAACTCAAGGTTTTCCAAAAAGATGGGTAAAGTAGATTCAAATATTCATCCACTAATGTAGCATCATGAAATGATAATAGGACTTCTTGATTATCAAAAGTAGGCAGCATTTTTTCTATTTTATCAAAGCTCCACACATCATCTTGATCTGATAAAAAAATAATATCTCCTGTACATAAAGACATTGCTTTTTGAAAATTTTTCTTAAATCCAATATTTTCATCATTTACGATAACTTGCCATTTTCCGTTCCATTCAGATAGAATAGATTCTGCTAAATCGACAGTATTATCTTGAGACTGGTCATCACAAATAATGATTTCATCAGGTTGATGTGTTTGACTAAGAATACTGACTAACTGTTCTTTCAAAAACTTCCCACCATTATAGGTACACATTGCTATAGATACAGTTTTTTTCTTTGCATCATTTATAGTCATTAAACTAACACTCCACGTAAACTAATCTTATTAAAAACAACAAATATCAATCAAGTTGCTAAAATCTTATATTTTTCCATTTCGTACCAGCGCAATGATTTTCCGAAAAACACCTTCTGGAATAAAAGGTAAAAGAATCTCCAACAAAACAATGGAACGATTATATTCTCTCATTGAAAAAATTTTAATTAAATCACTAAAGTGATGATAAAAGAAATATTTTTCTCTTGCATGATTCCACCGTCTAGCTAAGACGACGTTATTGTTATTAGGAAAAATTTTATAGGCATAATCAATAAAATTTTTATGCTGTTTTATTCTAATCATGTAATAAGATTTTTTATCAGCAACTCCTTTTAGCACTGCTGATTGATTGCCGCTATAAATTCTATATTTCATTAAAGGTTTAGAAGCTATAACAATATTTCCCTTAATAGCAGCACACACGGCTAGCCACCAATCATGAAAAACTGTTTTTGGAAAAGGCACAGCTTGTTGAGCAATATCATTTCGTACCATCATAGTACACCCAGTAACAAAATTTTTTGCTAAAAGATGTGGCAAAGCCTCCTCTCGTTCATAAAACACCTGTCTAGGTCTTACTTCATGAATGCACTGTGCTACAACTTCCGATTTTTCATTAATGACTTTCATATCGCTATAGGCCAACGTAATATCAGGCGTATCAAAAAGTGAATAAAGTTTTTCCAATTTATCTGGCATCCAAATATCATCCTGATCACAATATGCGATATAAGGAGTATCTACTTTTCGAGTTAAGTTTTCAAAAGCACCATTTGAACCTAAATTTTCCGTCCCATTAAAAATTTTAAAAGGAATATCTAATAAATATTGCTTAAAAAGCAAATTATAATCAGTCTTATCATCGGGACAATCATTCCAAGCAAAAACTTGGAAATTACGATATGTTTGTTTTTGGATAGAAATCAGCTCTTCTTTAAGCCATTCTAAATTTGGCTTATAAATAGCCATTACTACCGTAATATCAAATTTATTCATTATTATTTTTCCTATTCATATAATCAAAATATATATATGTCTTTATATGAATTGCGTAATGAAACTAATGAAAAATTAGTTTTAGCCAATTCATATGACGCCCTTTCTAAGAGAAGCATCGATTTCTTTGACAGCGTCAAAAAATGCTTAATCTTTTCTATAGCCTGTTGACTATCATGATATAAAAAACCATTGACTCCCTGTTCTACCGTATCCACATTGCCTACACAGTCGGACAACAGGAGCGGTTTCCCTAAGGCCATGGCTTCCAATACGGATAAAGGCAGACCCTCCCATAAGGAAGTAGAAATATAGACGTCTACTTGCTTTAGATAGTTCTGCACTTCATCGGGCGTCACCCAGCCGGTCACTTGCACTTGGTCGTTTTCCTGAATTTCATGACGCAGTTCACCATCGCCAATCCAAAGGAACTTCACTCTGTCATCACCTTGAAAATGTTGGGCAATCTGATTAAAAAGCTGCGGATTTTTTTGAAACGTGATTCTGCCCACTGTGCCGAAGACCATTGGCTTTCCCGACTGTTTATATACTGGTTCCTTATCAGGGACAGCAATCCCGTTGTTAATGACGACGACGTTTTTAATGCCATTGGCCGTTAATAAAGCCCTTTCTGAAGAGGAACAAGCAATGACTGTACCCGCAAAGGCATTAGCAATTTTTTCAATCAGGATATAAAACTGCCGTTTTTTCGTACTCACATCCTGTCGGGCAAAAGAAACGCCATGGGGCAGATAGAAGGTACGTTTCTGCAGCCCCAATAATCGTGCCGCGACACGCCCTAAGACACCGGCCTTGCTGGAATGGAGCTGCAAAATATCAATATCCGGAATCTTCTTCAAGTCGTGGAGCAATTCCCGCAAAGCAGCAAAATCCTGTCCAGGACTGATTTCCCGCTGCGCACTTTTCCAATAAATGAGGGAGACATTATTACCAAACAGCGTCTCTACATTTTCCGGTGTATTGTCACGCTTGCCATATATGATGATATGCTCTTCCTGGTCCAACTGCGATGTTAAATTTACTAAAAAAGTAAGAACACCACCTGCTAAACACTCTGTAACATGAACAATTTTCATTCTCTTATCTCCAAATTTTACAATCAATTTAAATGTATTGGCACAACTAATTCATTATCGATTTTGCACAGTATAATTGATATTTTCACTATGTATATAGCTATAGTATTTCCAGTAATCAATACAAAACGTTAAATTGAAACCAACAAAATTATCAATAAGTTAAAAAGTAAAATCTAACTTTTTTATTTGAACCAATTTCACGTTTTTACATTCAAAGACCTTCTCATTAAAAATAGCATAATTTATCCCGCCTGGATGCAGGGTACTAGAAAAACAAATTCCATCATACCCTAGGCTTTTAGCAAAATCAGCAATATATTGTGAGGGAAGATAATCCAATACACTATCATTTCTTCTCATCGGTTTAGCAATTTCTTTACTGATTTGATGTAGGATTTCAACATTAACAGCAAACCAATCTACACCAATACCTGTTGTTGCAAAAGGACTTAATTGATCCAACTTTCTAAAATCAACTAAATTCACTGTTTTTACTGGGGTGAATCTTGCTACAGTGACTTCATCAAAATCTCTTGCTCTGATTTCATGAAGTGTTGTTTCTATAGTATCCGCCAAATACAAACAAGGGATTCCTTTAGAATTAACTCTTCCCTCAGATACTTTGTCTACAGGTGGTGCTCCCATTTCTTCTTTAGGATACAATTTACCATTACTTATTCGAGAACGATATAATTCAATATCGGGTTTCAATCTTAAATGTAGCGTCTCACTCGCCAATAGTGTTTTTAGAACATCTAAATTTAAATGTTTATGAAATCTTAAATCATGTTTTAATGACCAAGAAAACACGTCCCAAGTTTCTTCTCCTGTAAGGCAATTATCCCGCAGATAATAAGAATCACTCAACGCACTTAACCCTACTAACTCTTGAAATATTGTTTCTCCTCCACTATATTCATTGTGACATATAGCAAGCACAATACGCCGGACATCATCTGCCTTTATTTCAGACGCAAATATTCTCCAATCTTTATAAAGTTTATTTTCTATTTTATCAAAAGTCTGACGGCCATTATCTTTCAACTCATTTTGGGGAGCATACAAACTGAGTATAGAAGAAATGTTAGCTTCCATATCATTGGCTTGTTTTTTGTTAGTATCATATACCAATACCCGGTCACAATTTTGAATATCACAATGTCCTATTAAATTTTCGGATTGGATAATAGAACGAAGTTGTATATCTTTAAAGCATTCAATGCCAATTTGCATTTTATTAATCTCCATTTAAATAATTATTCATTAATTCTAAATGATGCATAATAGAGTATTTTTTTACTGTTCCCAATCCAGGATATTTGCCCCTTTTTTGTGTATCCAACAAAAAATCTAACCCTGCAGTATGTACGGTTGAAACTGTCAAATTATCTTTACACCACTCAGCCATTTTGTCCACTGCTTCACCATATTTTCCAGCCGGATCATTAATACTATCATTAGAATCAGACACAAAATGATGTATCCTCAAGTTATCATTTTCATCAAAATAGACTATATGAATAGCTACTGCTAAAGGAGCAAAACCAGCTTCATTATATTGGGCCCCAATAATAGAGTAATCCGAAAATCCAATGAATCCTTCTGAGTCAAGTCCTATATGATCATCTGAAAAAAACTCATCATTCTTATTCGCATAATCTGCATTCCTATTTCTTATAGGAAAATGATCTTCCAATAAAATTTTTCCTTTTTGAACTCTCTTTTTGAACTGTCTTTTATCCGGAATCAATGTAAAAGCAGACTCTGGTCTATTGTCAAAAATACGATTAAAAATAGCATAGCAATCCATACTCGTATTAATAACCATTGCTTTATCAAGCGGGATATGGTGTAATTCAGGAACAATTGTTTCATTTATTAAGTAAGCAATAATTCGATCACTTTCAGAAACACTATCTTCAAATTTTTTCTTCATGTCCTCATCTTTCTTAATCTGATCCCAAAAGTTACCATACTGAGGATTTTGGATCAGAGCATATGTTTTGTTTTTTTCTTTGAACACTTTTAGTGTCTTAATTAAAGTAGGGGAAAACCTAACAGGTTCAATAATCGGAACCACTTTTTCTGACAGATGATCATTTTCCACCAATTCACGTAATGCTAGTAGTTCAAATTGTCTTCCTCGTAAATAAGGATAATATGTTATACTCATTTTAACCTCCATAAACTGTCATCAAAAGTTTTTTTAGTTTGGGTAAACACCTTTCCCCTGATTTATCCGTATAAATCAAAAAGCGTAAAGTCTCAGGTACTTCAGCTACTACATCTCGTTTTTCCATACTAATACGTTTTTTCAATTCCCGTAGCATTTCTTTCTGCATGGTTTGCACATCAATTTGAGAAAATAATGCAAAACATTCTTTGTAATAACTAAAAGCATCACATTCAGGTAATGATTTTCCAGAACGTAAAATAATGGATTCAAATTCCTCTTTTCTTAAAATCTTAAAAATAGTTTCTTTATCAAAACATGCTTTATCATTACTGGCCTTCCGTACAGTACGCAAAGCGCCTCTTCTTGTTAAAATCATGATTCCTACAGTAGATGGAACTATCCTCTCAACTTTTTCAATATTTTTTTCATATGTAAGAACTACAACCCGAGAAAAAGCTTTATAGTAATCATTAATTTGTGTCTTCAAACGTTCAAGATTATCTAATTCTGTTTTTATTTCATAAATACAGCCAGTTCCATTAATCATGACAAAATCCGCTTTAGAATGTGCAATGGAAAACTCAGAAAAAGCTACCGTTGTACGGGGATTATGTTTTTTTAAAAGTATTTTGTTAAACAAAGAATTTTTATAATAGTACTCTGTTCTATAAAAATGCGATACATATGCATATATATAGCTAAACAACTGTGCATACGTCATTCCTTTAGGTTCTTCAACATAATTATAGACTACTTTAAAAAATAACTTATCATTTTTATTTATAAGAAGACGTTGAAGCATGGATTTAGAAAAAAATCGTTTAAGTATTAAATTTGACTGCATGCTTCTTCATCTCCAATCCTTTTACTATTTTTTTATTATAATAACAAAAATAATATAATAATTTTACTATCTTTTATGCAACCAAACACTCTATCTACCATCGCCCTACTTTATAATTCTCTTATTAATTGCACAAGAAAAACAATATTGGTTATTAAATTATCTGATTACTTAATAAGTCTCAATTCCATCAGAAGGAGCATTGGATAATCCTTCCGTTTTTACCGGTATATGATGTGACAAATCATAAATATATAAATAACTGTATTATTGGTGGAATTAAGAATAAATGGGTAATGCGTCGTAACAATAAACTGAATATTGGAGAAGGGAATATCTCGACAAATATGCCGCTAATGCCTCTATAACACTGGTTTTCCCACTACCATTTTTCCCTGTCAGGATAAGATGTCTGCAGACTGTATCAGATAGAGGAATTGTGATATCATGCAAATGTCTGATTTTATCAATATGTATTTTAGTAATATAATGTTGGTTCATACTGATTGCCTCATTTTACTCTTTTTTCTTCCGATGAACAATCAAAGCCTTATCTGCCCAGGCAAAGAAATAGGGTTCGCAGCCGTATACATTTGGATTGGCAAGATAATGTGTTGCCAGTTCGCTGACTGTACCCGGTCTATATCCCATGGGATCGTACATATCGCTCAGTACATATTCGTTTTCCGTTTTTACAGCGTGTAAAAATTTTTTCGTACCCGGACAGGTTTGTTTTAGTGTTTCCAGATACGATTTGGCTTTGTCCCATTCGCCGAGTTTAAAGTATAAAAGTGCCAATGGCAAGAGATAAGACGGACTGTCTTTTTCCTCTGAGTTATGTTTGTACAGTTTCAAGGCTTTCATTTCATTTCCGCTTTGGGCATAGAGGGTTATCAGCATAAAACGAATGCCTTGATTGTCGTTTTTGTTTAAGCGCAGCATTTCTTCGCCGATTTGTATGGCTCTGTTGGTAATGCCGCATTCGATGAGTGACATCATATAATGCTGCAGCAGCCGCATATAGGGACGTGTTTCAAAAACCAGCCAAAAATCGCCTTTACTGCTGTTATAGATTTTCTTGTCCTTCAGATATGTTTGTGCATCTTGGATGAGTGGTGGCAATACAGCTATCAAATCCAGCGGGCTTTTGGCGTCTACTTCTGCTTGAGCCAGTTTGACATCCATATTATCCGGTTCCAAGGCTGCTGCTTGTGCCAAATATTCTTTCTTTTTCCGTTTTATCGCTGTATGCTCTGCCATATCCAAATAGTCATATACATCCATGGGAACTTTCTCATCCGTATTTTGGATGGCTTCATTATACTGCATAAAAAACTCATTCATCAGTTGCTGCAGTTCTTCATCATCTTTCGGCCCCTGCGGTGCTTTTTTTGCCAAAAACTGATGAAATTCCCGAATTGTTTTTTCTGTCATGCGTGACATTATGTCCACCTCTACATTACGACGCTCTCACGATACATATATTTTCATTTTATTACTTCACCAAGTCAATGCCTAGAATCACTGATTCTACTTATTATTATACCATAGGCCGCTCTAATACGCTCCTTTTTTGCCCAAAACGACGCTGATCGTACGCCAAATCAGGACGATGTCAAACCAGACATTCCAGTTGCGTACATACCACGTATCCATTTGGACGCGTTCGTCGTACGTCGTATCACTGCGGCCGCTGGTCTGCCACATGCCCGTAACGCCGGGACGGACCATGTAGAAATCTTCGATGTATTTGCCATAGCGGGGAACTTCATCCTGTATAATCGGACGAGGGCCTACGAGACTCATTTCACCTTTGAGGACGTTGAAGAGCTGCGGCAGTTCATCCAGACTGGTTTTGCGCAGGAACGCGCCGCTTTTGGTAATGCGCGGGTCATGTTTGAGTTTAAATTCTTTTTCCCATTCTTCCCTAGCTGCCGGGTCTCGTTCCAAAAGTTCTTTGAGCTTGACATCGGCATCGACACACATGCTGCGAAATTTATAGCAGTTAAATTCTTTGCCGTGACAGCCTACGCGGCGGTGTTTAAAAATGACAGGTCCCGGAGAGTCCTTGTATATCCACAAGGCAATACCGATAAGAAGCGGCGAAATGCAGACTAGTCCAATCACGGTGCTGACGATGTCAAACACGCGCTTGATGATGCGATTATATCGTACTGCCAGATTGTTTTTGAAGCTAAAAGCGACAACATGCCCATCAACGAGGCTTTTCATGTCAATCGTCGCCAACGGCAAGGTCCCCATATCCGGAATAAACGATATTTTCTTGACCAAGGGCTGCAGGCGATAGACGATGTTTTGTACTTCATCCGTGTTCAGTCCCGGCGCAATGACCATGACATACTGCACGCCAGTCTTTTGAATGACTCGTTCTGCATCACGAAATCCACCCAGCCACGGCATGTAATCCAACACTTTCTGTTCCGGCCGGTTGTCTTCCAAACAGCCAATAAAATCGTAGCCAAGTCCCGCATCCTGCTGGAGATAGTCTACAAGCAAAGCCGCTGTTTTTCCTGCCCCCATCACCAGAACAGGAACCTGCAAAGCCTGCATGTTTCCCAATACTTTTTTGACGATAAACCGCCCGATGACTAACAAAATAAAGGCACTGATACCCAACAGCCCGACAAACAGCCGTGACGTAGACGCTGCCGTATGAACTACGTATATAACAAAAATCAGTGCAGCAATGGCATAGACGCTGACTTTACATATTTCAGACATGACTTGCCAAAACTGCATGCGCCGTGTATACAGCGAATGTATCTGCATGAAGCCAATATACACTACAGGCACAATCACGTGAAAACTCAACCAGGAGAGATGAAACGGACTGGCAGATATGACGCCGTTGCGGATATGCAGAGAAAGCCATTCAGCTGCCAATACAGCCACGTAATCTACAATGACGAGTACGCAAGGCAAAATCGTTGTACTGTATTTATTTTTTATAGAAATCGTTGAATCCGTACTCTCTTTTTTGGACATATGCTGTCTCTCCTCTTTTATTTTGTCATCATTGGTTACATTATTATACCGTACTCGAGAACCTTTGTCTATGAACAGCTGATGCAGGATGACCTGCTGTTAGGGGCATATATATGGCCGTTGAAACCATCTATCAATTTACATTGCCTATTTTATTTTCTTCATGGATTTCCATCGTTTTTTTTTTTTTGAATTTTTATACGGAATAATGTATGGTATTTTTCAATCATACGCTCACGCCAGATACTTCTGTGAATGAGACACAAAAAAACAACCGCTGCATGGCATTCGCACCATTTCTGCGGTTGTTTTTGCTTTTGTGTATCGGCTTGGTCTTAAAAACGCAGCATGGATTTTAAGAAGTTTTGCGTCCGTTCATTTTGCGGATGTTCAAATACTTGCTGCGGCGTGCCTTCTTCTTGGATAATGCCGTCGGCCATGAAGATGACTCGGTCAGATACTTCTTTGGCAAAGGCCATTTCGTGCGTGACGATAATCATGGTCATATCGGCATCTGCCAGCTGCTTGATGGTCCGCAGTACTTCACCGGTCAGTTCCGGATCGAGAGCGGATGTCGGTTCATCAAAGAGCATGATGTCCGGTTTCATCGCTAGGGCTCTGGCAATGGCAACACGCTGCTGCTGACCGCCGGAAAGACGTGATGGATATTCATCGCGTTTATCCCAAAGGCCGACTTTTTCCAGCAGTTCTTTGGCTGTCGGCATGATTTCGTCGGTTTTCATGCCTTTGACAATGCGCGGCGCTTCCAAAATATTATCCAGGACCGTCATATGGGGGAACAAGTTGAAATGCTGGAAGCACATGCCCATACGACGGCAAATAGCACGTACTTTTGCCGGTGACGCATAGACAGCCTTACTGCTGCCTGCAGGCTGGCTGGCCATGGTTTCGCCGCCGACGATAATCGAACCGCCGTCAATGGTTTCCAACTGGCAAAGACAGCGCAAAAACGTACTTTTGCCGCTGCCGGACGGGCCGATGATGGAAATGACTTCCCCTTCTTCTACATGCAGCGTAACATCTTTGAGTACTTCCAAGCTGCCGAATTTTTTTCTAATTTGATTCATTTCAATAAAGCTCATGGTCTGTCTTCCTCCTTATTCATCATATACGGCATAGCGTTTTTCCAAATAGCTGAATACCTTCGTCAAAATAAAGGTAAAGAAGAGATAGAACACGGCTGCTACGATAAAGGCCGTCGTATCAAAATCACGCTGTACGATAGAACGGGTAATACGAAGAATATCATTCATCGCCAAGATATAAACCAAAGACGTATCTTTGAGCAAGTTGATCGTTTCGTTGGCAACCGGCGGCAGTACGCGTTTGACGACCTGCGGCAGGATAATGCGGCGCATAGTTTGTACATAGGTCATGCCGAGAACCTTGGCCCCTTCATACTGGCCGCGGTCGATGGATTGAATGCCGCCGCGGAAAATTTCTGCGAAATATGCGGCATAGTTGAGGACAAAGGCAATAATTGCTGCTGGAAAATCCGGTAATTTTAAGCCTTCAATGATGAAAGGCAAACCGTAATAGATAAATAAAATCTGCAGCATGAGCGGCGTACCGCGCATGATATAGATATAGGCTCCCATGCATTTGCGCAGCGGCATAATTTTGGAAATACGGCCTATCGACATGAGAATGCCCAAGGGCAGGCTCAAGACGATGGTAATCAAAAATATTTTCAGTGTGATTTGCAGGCCTACGGCAACGGCAGGCACAATGTTTAATAAATACTCCATGATGACTCCTAACCTAATTTTTCGTATCAAAAGACAGACAAAGGGGGCTGTCGCACTCAAGCGATAAGCCCCTCTCACATGCAGTTTTCTCTTCAAACTTCAAACTTCAAACTTCAAACTTCAAACTTCAAACTTCAAACTTCAAACAGTAATTATATCGACGTATAAAGAAAACGGATAGCAGGCATGACGCATGCATCAGCCTTCTTACGGCATTACTGTACTTTAATCGTAATATCTTCATTAAACCATTTTTGTGACAATTGAGTCATGGTACCATCTTCACTCATATCTTTCAAGACGCCGTTGAGTTTTTCCTGCAGCAGTTTGTCTTCCTGCCGCATGCCGACACCATACTGTTCATCACCCATTTTGTCATCAATGACTTTAAATTTCCCAGGCTTCTTGCTCATGTAGTAGCGGCCCACGACGCTGTCTACCAGCAGGCCGTCTGTCCGGCCGACTTCCAAATCCATAAAAGCGGCAACGAAATCGCCGTATTTTTTGACATCCTGCAGAGAATTTTTGAAATCTGCTTGTTTATCCAAAGCTTCTACAGAACTGCTGCCTTCCTGCGTACCAATCGTTTTTCCTGCCAGACCTGCTCTGTCTGTAATTGGGGAATCGGCGCGAACGACTAGAATCTGGGCGTTGTTCAAATACGGTTTGGAGAACGCGATTTGTTTGCCCCGATCTTCCGTAATGGTAAGGCCGTTCCACAGCATATCTACCTGCTTACTCTTAAGAGCCGCTTCTTTGCTATCCCAGTCAATCGGCTTGAATTCCACAGGAATGCCCAATCGTTTGCCTGCTTCTTTGGCCAAATCAATATCAAAGCCAACGAGTTCACCGTTGTCATCGCGGAAACCCATAGGCGGGAAATTATCATCCAAGCCAATGACAATTTTGTCCGGCAATTTTTGTTCTGCCTGTTTTTCCTGTCCGCCGCAGCCAACCAGCATAACAGCAGCCGCTGCTGTCATCGTACCTACAGCTATCATTTTTTTTATGTTCATTGTAAAGTCCTCCTCGTCTGCGAAAAGATACTACATGGAAATATCAATACCAAACCATTTTTCAGAAATCTTTGTCGAAGTACCGTCATCATGCATTTCCTGCAGTACTTTGTCGAGCTTGGCTTTGAGTTCTGCATCATCTTTGCGCATGCCGACGCCGCTGGGAATGTCCGGATACCCGACATCAATGATACGAAAATCGGCTTTGTTTTTATTCATAAAATAAGCTGCCGTGGTTTTCGCTACGACAACGGCATCCACACGGCCTACTTCCAAGTCCATGAACGATGTCACGTTGTCGGAATACTGCTTCAATTCCTGGAAAGAATCCCGCAGTTCCGGTTCCGCGTTAATCGCTTCCAAGCCCGTGCTTCCCTGCTGTGTGCCGACAATCTTACCGGCTAAATCTGCTTTGCCCTGAATAGGGGAATCACTGCGGACCAGCAAAATCTGCGGGCCGTTTTCATACGGTCGGGAAAAGAGTATTTGCTTTTCCCGTTCCGGCGTAATCGACAAGCCGTTCCAAATGGCATCTATTTTTTTACTTTTTAATTCCGTTTCTTTACTGTCCCAATCAATCGGTTTGAATTCGACTTCCATTCCCAAGCGTTTGGACGCTTCTTTTGCCATATCGATATCAAACCCTACGAGTTCGCCGCTTTCATCATGAAAGCCAAAGGGCGGAAAATTGTCGTCTAAACCAATGACAATTTTATTTCGCTGTGCATTGCCAGTATCTTCGCTTTTCTTTTCACTGCCGCATCCTGCTGCCAGACAAACCGTCATCATTGCCGCTACCCCTGCGACGGCATATCGTTTCCATTCCATATGTATCGCCCCTTATTCGTGATGTCATGTGAATACATTCATCATTTTACTTTATTTCGTTAAAATATTGAAGTGTTTTCACTATACAAAATTGCCATATTATACATTAAATTTTCTCATATTCTCTGTAATTCAGCACGATACGCCGTATTGCTGGCTTTTTTATGAAAGAGTCAACTTCTTGTATAACGTTTTCTTCAGCAGTCTGACTGCCTATGTTTTCTCCTATAGCTGCAGCCGCTTATACTGCGCTGCGGTCATTCACGGTCTTCGTCTTTTTCTTGCTTTTCTTTTATTTTATCTATAATCCGCTGTTTGTTTTTCTTGGATAAAAACTGCAGCCGCACAGGAAGTACGGCAATACCGCCTTCTACAGCTTTGCCCACCTCAATTTCCTGCCAATTGTCAGCAATCAAAAATATCGTTTTATATGGCAAATAGACTAGGTTGCGTTCTTCATGAAATTGGTCGTCATAATAATCCCGCAGGGATACACACTGCCGCCGCACGATGATACCGTTGGCTGCGACGTAGCACATGGTGTCCTTTTGGCGATGCATGCGCCAAAGACAGAAAAAAAGCACAGCAATATTGTCCAGCCGTTCTATCATCGTTGTTTCACTGAGCATCAGCCAAAAAAAGTACATGCCGACTGCCATAAACAGCAGCTGTATAAACACGGAATACCATTTGGAATTTTCATACTCTTTTTCTATGGTCCCACAAGCAGGAAATCGTTTCATTACGTCTTCTCGAGTCATCAGTCATTCCTTTCCAGCTGTCTGACAGCTACGACAGAGAATAACAAAAAACGAGGAACGCCTTGGCGCTCCCCGCTTGCTTGTTTCTCAGCGAGATTTTTTACTGGTCTTCGGTGCCGTCTTAATGACAACGTTGCGTCCCTCTTTGACGACCTGCAGAGAAATATCTCCTACGCCGTCTTTAAAATACGCCATTTTGATGTCCAATAAGATAGAACCGACTTTTTCCTGTAAATCATCTGTAAAAAACTGTTTGCGAAAATCGGATGCACTTTGTTTTTTAGATGGTTTCGCTGCCGCGCGGTGCGGCGCTGTCTGCGGTTCATCATCCCAATCTGCGGTTTCAAAGGTAATATCTTCTTTTACGCCTTTAAACATATCTTCTAATGAGCGATTCTTAGGAATCTTATGTTTTGCCATACATGTCCACCTTATTTCTTTTGATTGTCCATTTTATCTGCCGCTTCACGCATGCTGTTGAGCGTTATTTTAGAAAATTCTTCCGGTGTATTATACGTCGCTATCTTCGTAAAGCCTTTCTTGAGACGGCCCCGGTATGCAGCGATTACTTTATCGTCACGATTCATTTCGGCAATGAATATTTCCTGTCCGTCAATGCCAATAAGGCGGAATTTGCCGCTTGGTGAAATTTCACGCCAGCTGCTCGTCGCGCCGTCAAACATATAGACAACGCCTGTGCGGAGATTGTCATAGAAGAACGTATCCGAATCATAGAACACGGCAATACGGCCGATGTTTTCAGCCTGTACTCGGATTCGCCGTGTGTCATAGTTGGCATCTGTACGATAAATGCGGTATTTGTCTTTGTCTACTTCCAGTTTCATATAGACGACATTCGTTGCTGTCGAATAGGCTACATCGACAATTTTGCTGTCCCGCGGCGCATCTTCAATCGGCGTGTCCAATTCTCTGTCCGGATAAATAGGATTGTACTGCGCAATGTATACACCGTAGCGGCCTGTTTTTTCATCGCGGCCGTGTGTCGCAAAAATAGCTAAATTGCGGTCCGGAAGCCATTCAAAGAAAGATACTTTGCGGCCGTGCAGGCTGATGCGCTGCGGTTCTCCCTTTTTTCCGGCTTCATAAATCGACACTTTATCATCAACAATCGTCGCCATAAAGCGTTTGTCATATGAGTAGTATGTCTGGCCGTTGGGTTCTGCGCCAAACCCCATGGATTCCTGCTGGTTCGTGCCGCCAATATGAAAATCCGAAGCTGGCGCAAACAAAACCTGGTCCAAATACAGGTAAATGCCGGCTTGGATAAGGATGCCCAAGGCAAAGGCAAAAATAAATTTTTTAGCTTTCATGCGTACCTCCTATTTGACAATAAATGCCGTCGGAATCATGCGTTCTCCCAATAAATCCGCCGGTTTGTTGACGACCTTGCCGTTGAGGTACAATGTAGAGCTGGAGCCGCCATCCAAATTAGCCGCAATATCAGCGCCTTCTTCATAGAGAATATTCTGCAGGTCACGCAGCGTCGCTCCCACAGAATAGCCAGGCTGACGGCCATCGATAACCAAAAACAACACCGTGCCGTCTTTGCGTTGGCCAATCGCCGTGCGGGGACCCACGCCCCAGCCGCCATCGCCGGACGTAATCATTTTTTTGCCGTTGACAATCAGCGCCGGGCCAAAGGAAATGCCTTCCTGAATGCCCATGCTGCGGAGTTCGCCTTTGCTGTAATTGCCGGCTACGAGGTTGCCTTCTTTGTTGAAGCCAACAAATTCATTCACTTCATCATCCGTTGAATCCTGTCCCAGCAGGAATTTGCCGTCATGCAGAATAAACCCATAAGGCTGACGGCCTGTGCCTGTACCATTGGCATCATAGAAGCCGCCGGCATTGATTGCCGCTACGGCGCCGTTTCTGGTGGCAATACCGCTTGTTGTATCGCCTTTTTCATCCATGTTTTCTGCTGTCGCGATTTGTACGCGTTTCGGATCCGGGATTTCCAGCAGAAATCCTTTGAACCGGCTGGAATTGATTTCCTTCAAATTCAGCGACGTATCGGTTCTTGCTTTGAATTTAAACAGCTCTTGTTTAGGAGCTGTGCTGATACCTCCCAAAATCTTGTCGATTTCATCCTGAGAAAAGAGCCACGTAATATACTGCGGATGGCGGCTCTTGAGGATGGCACCTACGACGGTCCGCTTGATATTGTCAAAGGGTCCAAAAAGGACAACAAAGGGAGATGTAATGCCAAAAAACAAGAGAAGTATGATAAAAAATTTTCCAATTTCCTTGAAGTGTTTCTTCATAGTTACCTCAAAACGAAAAGATTCAACGCATTACCGCTGTTCATACTGCGGTGTTGTAACGCGCTGTTTGAAATTGCCTATATCGACGGCGTTGCCAATCCAGATACGCTTAACGGCATAGGGATTGTCGCCTTGCTTAGCCCAGCCAGGGTCCATCGTAAAGGCCAGTTTGACATGATACTTTTTGACAGCTTCTTCTACCGCTTTGTTTTCACTGCCATAGGGATAACAGAAATATTCAGATGTGATGCCCAACTGTTTCTGCAAGGATTCCTGGCTCAATTTGACTTCATTTTCCAGTGCCTGCCCCTGCATGTCGACCATGCGTTCATGCTTATAGCCATGGGACTGGATGTCGATGCCGGCTTCTTTCATTTCTTTGATTTGCTGCCACGTCAAACGGGATCCCTGGTCTGCATCATAGGTGGGAATAAATACCGTACAGACAAAGCCGTATTCTTTCATAACCGGCATGACAATGGAATACGTATCCGGATAGCCGTCATCAAAGGTCAAGACGACAGGTTTTACCGGAACCGCTTTTCCCTGCGTCATGTATTCATACAACTGCTGCATCGTAATCGGATGAAACCCGTTGTCTTTGAGGAATTTCATTTGTTCCCGGAAGTGGGATTCCAATAAGACTGCATCATTATTAGGAACGTCTCCTATCATATGATACATCAGTACAGGAACACCTTGTTTAGGTACAGCCATTTCTACTTGTTCCTGCTGGTTTGCTGCCATTTTAGCGTTTTCTTCACTGCTGGGCGTACTGCCGCAGCCAGCTAAAAGGGAACAGCATATCAAGGCCATAGCGGCCAGTTTCCAAATACGCAAGACGTAAAGCCCCTTTCTTTGGGAATCATAGTTCGTTCGTGTTATATATCGCGAGTTTTGACAACAGGCAAATCTTCATGATGTCCGTCCAAAAACAGCCGAATATACCGTTCTGCATCATCACGAACGGCTTTATCCGCTTCAACAGAATGGAAGCTTACGTTCGGCGTCAGCAAAAATTCCGGCCGGGCAATCATTTTCAGCAGCATCGGACTGGGATGTTCCATAGACAAGACATCCAGGGCCGCACTGCGAATATGCCCGTCATCGACAGCATGATACAGTGCCGCTTCGTCAGCCAAGCCGCCGCGGCAGCAATTGACAAACATAGCTCCCTGCTTCATCTGTTCAAATTGTTCGTCCTGGAAAATATACTGCGTCGTTTCGTTGAGCGGCATATGCAGTGATACGACATCACTCGTTTGGAGCAATTTGTCAAAATCAACGGGACGCACGCGATGTTCCATCATGACTTTTTCACTGACAAACGGATCGTACGCCTGCACTTTGCAGCCAAACGCCTGCATGCGTGCCGCTACGGCACGGCCGACATGACCAAAGCCGACGAGTCCGATCAGATTGCTGCTGACACGATGAATCGGCCATTGTACGGCACCATATTCCCAGCGGCTGTTGCTGCGGATGTCGCTTTGATATTCCGGCAGCTGGCGAATCAATGCCAAAATCATCGCGCTCGTATGGTCTGCAATATCATCGACACAATATGACGTATTGTTGATAACCATGACGCCGTGCTGGTTAGCGGCTTCCAAGTCCACATTATCCGAACGAGTTGACAAAATAACAATCAGTTTCAAATCGTCCAGCCGTTCTATCAGTGAACCCGTAATTTTTTCAGACTTGCAAATAATGATATCGGCATCTTCCAATCGGTCTGCCATTGTTTCTTCGTCTGCAGACGAGCAGTATTCAACGCGTGCTATATCACGCAGCCGCTCTCCAAAATCATCCTCATCTTGACGACCTGTCAAAACACTTATGTGATACATATCACAGCCCCTTTTCTTTACAAATACAACTATATCTTTTCTATGTTTTATCTCTTATATACAGATACATCTAATTATATAACACCTTTTCGTCAATACGCAAGTATATCGGTTTGCATTTGAGGAAATGCCTCAAAAAATCTCCCATGCTGTCACGCAAACAAGGCGGTCATGTAAAATGTATGCTGTTATTTACTTTTTCTTTACACGTGCCAGTAAATATTCGTGCGCATATGCCTGCAAACAGTATACAAAAGGAGCTGCAAATAAAGGAGATTGGTTCATCCATTTTTCACAGCCCCTGTTGCTATTCATTTTCTTCAAACTTCAAACAAAAAACGATGTATTGCATTTCCATTTACGCTTTAGTTTATATGATGCCGTCGGCTTTTTTCAGAAAGAATTTCTACAACGGTGACAAGAATTATAATGCCCCACAGCAGCGCGCCGGCTTCCGGCCATTTGTATTGGTTCATAGCCAGTATCAGCGAAGTGCCGATACCGCCGGCACCGACAAGCCCCAGTACAGCCGCATCCCGCAGATTGATATCCAGCCGATACAGGACTGCTGCCGTATACGGTCCCCGCAGCTGCGGCAGCACGGCATAGCGGACAGCAGCTGCCAGCGGCATGCCCATCGCCCGATATGCTAAAAAGGGACGCATATCCATATCATCAATGGCAATAAGAAACCGTTTGGCAAGCAGTCCTATGCTGCAAACTGCAAGGGTCATGACGCCGGCAAACGGTCCCGGCCCGGTAACGCGAATCCACATTAAGCCATACACAAAGACGGGAATCGTGCGAATCAGCAGCAATACCATGCGCGAAGCCAAGGCAATCGGCCGCGGCATCAAGCGAAAACTTGCTGTAAAGGAAAACCACGCCGCAATTATCACACCGCCCAGCGTTCCCAAAAAAGCAATGCACAACGTTTCATATACTAGATACGGCACATCATCATGCGCCAGCGAAAACAGCATCGTACTGTCCGGATGCACAAGGCCGCTGACAATCGCAGCAGCCGCATGCCATCCCGTCTGCTGCACAGACCATGGCAGCGTCGCCAGGGAAAGGACAAGCAGTATGAAGACAGCTGCTGTTCCTGCCCGTTTCACAGCAGACGGAATATATGCCTGCTGCGTCAAAACATGCCGCAGCCATTCACTCAGACTTTCTGCAGCAATGACGACAAGAAACAGCAAAAAAATAATCATGCCGACCTGGCTGTACTGCCGCCATGCCAGCTGTTCATTCAAAAGCAGGCCGATGCCGCCGGCACCGACATATCCCAAAATAGCCGCATGACGCACGTTGGCTTCCAGCATATATAAGACATTTGTCAAATATCCCGGCAGCACTGCCGGCAAAACAGTCCGCACAAAGGCTTTCCAAGGACCGCAGCCTGTCACTTCCAACGCATTGGCAGCTCGTAAATCCATGTTTTCCATGTCTTCATAACCCATGCGGGTAAGAACAGCTGCCGTATATACAGTCAACGCAACGGTTCCTGCCAACGCACCCAGTCCGAGGAGAAAGGTGCAAAACAATGCTAAGATTAATGCCGGAATGGTACGAATCAAATGGACAACCGCCTTAAATGGAATACGCAGCCAGGGAACCCGGTTGATGCAGCTGTTGGCGCAAACCGCACCCATAAGCCCCAAGCAGGCTCCCAATACCGTCCCGGCAAACGACATTTGAATCGTAGCCCATAACGGCTGCAGTACTGCAGTGCCATAGTCCCAAGCAGGCGGTACCATTTGACCTGCAATATCAAAAAAACGGCTGCCCCGTTTTCCCAGCACGATGAGTGACACGTGCGTCGTCATGACAGATACGATCAGCATGCCTAAAAAGGCTGCCCATAAAAGGCCGGCCTTTTGCCTACGATTCATGGGCCGCACCTCCATACACAGCGGCAAAATCAGCGGGCTGCCACGTATCTGCTGCCGCATCCCGTACAATACGCCCCTGACTGATGCCGATAATTCGCTGGGAAAACTGGCGCGCTTGTTCTACGCTGTGACTGTTCATCACGACGGTCAAGCCTTTTTCCTGCTGCAGTGTCTGCAGCAATGCCAAAATCTGATGCGCCGTCCATGGATCCAACGCGCCGGCTGGTTCATCTGCCAGTAAAACAGCCGCATCCTGCATCAACGCTCTGGCAATCGCTACGCGCTGTTTCTGTCCGCCGCTGAGATGCGCTGCCAGTTCCTGTGCTTTACTTTCCAATCCTACCTGCTGCAGGCAAAGCATCGCTTTATCCCGGCAGGATTTGGGAAAACGGCCTGTCACAACACGCCAGAACGGCATCGCGGCCAAGGCGCCGTTTATCACATTCTGCAGCACCGTCGCTTCTTCTACTAAACAAAAATCCTGAAAAATCATGCCGATTGTCTGCTGTACCTTTCGCCGCTTCGCGCCGCGCAGCGTGTCAAACCGTCTGCCGTCTACCCATATTTCACCGGCTGATGGCTGCACCATGCCATTAAAGAGACGCAGCAGCGTCGTTTTGCCGGCACCGCTGGGTCCAATAATAGAAAGGAACTGCCCTTTAGGCACAGTCAGGGAAACATCATTCAATACTGTATTTTCCTTTTTATATTGCTGACATACATGTCTAGCTTCTAATATATACATTATTATTTTAATTCTTTCTGTACAGCCCGTTCGCCGTCATAATCTTCGCTCTTCGCCCAATCATATCCCTTATGGCCCAGCGTTTTTAATACTTTCAAGCCTTCTTCGGTTTTGCCAATTTCAATCAATGATTCACCCAGTGCCTTGCGGAACCCTTCATCCTGCATGACCTGAGATGTCTTGCTGACACTGACCGTATCATTATAAATCTTGCCAGTAACGCCAATTACGCCGGTCTGAGACCAAATATCGCCGGTACCGCCGAAAACGGACTGCCATTTATCCGCCATATGGGCCCGAATATGGGAATATGCCACAAGTACATCGACTTGTCCGGAAGCCAGGCGTGCCGTCGATGTCGTATATGAATCCGACTGCACGACATGGGCCAAATCAGAAATCTTTTTGCCGTAGTGTTCTTTCAAATACAGCGAGGGGTACAAATATCCCGATGCAGAAGCCGGACTCATAACAGCCCAAGTAAGGTCGTTAAGTTCTTCCCATGTCGGCTGCTGGCCCTGTTTTACCTTCTGCAGCACAGCCTGTCCCTTCGGGCTGGGGCCAACGACAATAGCTGAGCGGTAATACGTTACCAAATTGTTGGTAAATGCTTCTTTAGACCCATCATTCCAAGCAGTCAAATCTTCTGTATCCTTGTCAATGCCCTGGCGCAGCGCCGTCAGCAGTACATCCACATCCTGATCGTACGCAACATACGTAGCTCCCGAAATAAAGCCCATATCGGCACTGCCGGAACTCAACGCTTCTCCAACGGCACCATACGACGTACCCACATTCATCGTTACTTTGTCGATGGTATAGCCTTTTTCCTTCATTTTATCCTGAATCATTTTCCCCAACGGTTCTGTTGCCGTTTTCATCGTATCGGCATCTTGATACGGGGAAATAGCAATTTTCAGTTCCTTGACATGCTTGCTGTCCGTCTGTCCGCCATTGCCGCATCCAGCCAGCATCAAACAAGCCATCACTCCGACAGCTGTCAACATTTTCCACATTTTCATTTCGAACCACTCCGTTCTTATTCATCATACAAAAACAAAAAAAGAAGAGCTTCACAGCCCTTCTCTATATACCAACACACCATCACAAAGGGCATAGAAATACCACTCCACGGTCGATGCTCCAGCATCCTCTCAGCCCGGCTCACGGACTCCCTCGCATGTTGGCTATTAATATGATTTATAAGCACAACCATATAGCAAGACCAGGGAGCTCCCCCAAGCCTCACAATTAAACCTCTTTTAGTATATACACCCGAAAATTGACTGTCAATGAAATATACAAGAAATGTAAAAAACAAGTAAACCAACGAGCCAAAAACATGAAAAGAAATAAACAAATTCTAAAAAAAAAGAATGAAAAAGCGGCGAACGATACAAACTATCAAAAACCTCTGCAATCGGCATAATTAAAAGGTTTTTAACAGTTTGAAACGTTCGCCGCAACTGATAATAAAGCTTGGCGGAAAGGGTACAACGTTGGCTTTATTATGCTGTTTAACAGCCATTAACACAAAAAAGTGCGCCAAAAGTGCGCAAATTATATTTTTATAGTATCCCTGCCATTGCCCGGTTATTATAGCCGGGCTTTTATTTTAGTATGCAAAATATATGAACGAAAAAAGCCTTGTAAGTTGCGACCTTACAGGGCTTTTTGTGTAGTAATTGGATATTTCGTTTCTACGTATATTATACGTATATTCACGGCAATAGTCAATAAATGAAAGCTTTGAAACAACTATGATAGGAATTTTTTCACTAGTAAGCAATTATCTACCATGATATACTGTATCCGTTGCCCTTCCTAAACTGGTAACGGTTAGGGGGTGTAGTAATTGAGTATTTTCGTTTCTTTTATTTTGTCTATCATGGCAAGTGTAATAGCGTATTACATTTGCAAGTGGCTAGATAGACATTAAGGGCAATATTTTCAAATAGCCCCACAAAAAGAAGCCTTGCAAGTTGCGACCTTGCAGGGCTTTTTGTGTATATAAATCTTGTCCGCATCACTGGATCGATATTTTAGGGTATGGCGGCTATAAAAAATATACATGCGCTAAATGTTCCAGTGCTTTGCTTGCATGCTTTCTACAGAACCCTATACTTGCTTGCACCCACAGGGCCGTATTTTCCCATGTCATGCCGTCTATGTATCGGCGGTTGATTATTTCCTTGTCTGTTTTTGGTAGTACGTTTATAGCCCGTTCAACGTTGTTTATGTTGTGTTCAAGCCGCATCAAATGGACTTCTTTCTTTTGCAATTCCAGTTGCATCTGCTCTTTGTGCAATGTTAAAAATTCCTCTTGGGATTGCTGAATAGTTGCGCCGCCGTTTATTCCGCTTGCGTCTATGTGAGATGTCGCCGGGCCTGCAACCTGCTTTATTCCTCTTTGCAACTCTTCTATATCTCCCTGCAATACAATAACTTGTCTCTTCCAAAATGAATACTCTTTCAATACCGCTTGTATATCTTGGCTCATTCTGTACCGCCTTTCTATGCAATTAGAAAAGTGCCGTTTTAGTATATCACACTACCATCCGGAAATATTGGGATTACCGGATGCGGAAAAATACCCCCTTTTAGGGGCTTTGAAATCTCTTGATTGTTGGGTCGGTTACTTGGTCGGTTACTTGGTCGGTTACTTGGTCGGTTACTTGGTCGGTTTGCTTAACTCTACGTTAAACACCTGTCAACAAATACTTTCCTATTTTCTTGGTTGCATATTGGGCCGCAACCTTTGGAGTTTGTGTATCGGCTTGTGTATCGGGTAGTGTATCGGCTTGTGTATCGGTTTGCGTACCACACAGGTACACTAAAAAGTCCCGTTTTGAAAGTGGCTACAATCTTAACATTTCTTAACAAAAGCACCCCTGTTTTTCCGCTTCCAGCAATACGCCTTTAGGCTTTACCGGCTATACGATTCTTTTTCATTTTGCCCATTGTTTGTTTTGAAATCGGGCATACCAGTGCAAATAGGGTGTTTCTCTAATTGCCTATATGCCGTTTATTGTTTCTAATTTCCTTTCTATGTGCCGTTTCATCTTTTCTATGTATAATTTAACCTGTAAAATATAATCGAGCCTTAAAACGGCATACAGGGAATTTTATAGTTTGCATACATCGCCGGATACAGCAATGATATTTTTGTAGGTTTTTGTAGGTTTTTTAGTTGCCCCCAATGCATCACTTGTACACCTGCTGGGAAATTATTACACGTACCCGCCTGTACTGATTATTTTCTCCGTGCTTTATCTCATGTTGTTCGTGGATGCGGACGAGTCAACCCCTAGCCCTTAGTTATTCCGGGGCTAAAACACCGGCTATAAAATTATTATTTTTTTATTTGCAATTCGCCCCAAAAGCTGGTAGGGATGGTATATATAATACAGGTACGCAAATGGCGTACTAATATTAGCACGCTAAAGGAATCATGATTATTAGCATAACTAAGCCGTTTACAAGTATTTTATTAGTACGCAAACGGAGTACTAATAACTTCTTTTTATTATTTTAATCGTGATTATTTACATATTAGTACGCCGTTCGACATATATTAGTACGCAAATGGGCACCCTGAAATATAATTGTTATTACGAATTATTCGTATAATAAAATAAGACTCATTTGCGTGAGCCTTATTTATGGTTTTGCCAGTTGGCGGACAATTTATATATGGATTGCGTGCCTTTATGTCCCTGCCTGATTTTCTCTATAAAGCCGTATTTTTCCAAGGCGTCCATATCATCGTAATATCTACGATTCGTAGATGTATAGATATTATCTTGTACCGCTTTATTCCGACACATATAAAACACGTTTTCATGTTTGAATTTGTCTACATCGGGAAAGTCATCCCTTGGTAAGTGGGCATTCCCTCTTGATTTTGGGTTGCCTTGAATCCAGCATAGCATTAACAAATCCCGTTGTTTTGCATTCAGTGCCCTATACGCCGGATGTTTTCTCATTGATTCGGTGATGGGTGTAAAAGGTTCATTCGGCCTTTTCGCCTGCCACGGCTTCCATTTTCTTCTGTCTTTGTGTGCCATTTAGCCCCCTCTATTGCAAATCCCTATTATGTCTATTCATAAACCGCCTTGCAAGCCGTAATGATATAGCATGCACGGCTATTCTTTTTTCTTGCCCGTTCTTAAAATGCTCAATATCTGATACATGGGCAGGGCGATAATAGCCGCCGCCGTTTCTCGTAGTGGAGCATATAAAATGGTTTTTCCGTTCACGTTGTACGGTTCGGACTATTTCACGTTTTGTCATGCCAGTAATGGCCATTATTTCCGCTGTCCGCATCGCCTTTTCTTCTCCTGTTGCGTGATTCGCTTTGAGTAGTTTATATATCGTCATTATCAACACCTCTTTTTATTATGTTCCGCTTCCATATTTGCCGGGTACAGGATGCGGAATAATTCACCGTTTCCTATTGGCAAGATGTAGGGATTTGCTTATAATCAAAGCAGGAATAAAAAAGTAGCTTCTCTATTTTGCTTGGTGTCCTGAAACCATCTTTTTTATATTCCTGCTTTTACCTGCCCTTTACCGGTTGCCCGCTGGTAAGGGGCTTTTTTATTGGGTATTATTGGGGATAGTCATTTTCTTACCACCATTCATTATTAGCATAATGGAACCATGCCCCGCTTTGGTACTTAATGCATATAGCCCCATCACGTAAAAATATAGCAATGGGCTTTCCTTCTTTCCATTGGCACGACTTCCAATGTCTTTTTGCGACCATTGCCAGTTTAGGCAATCTATCCAAGTCAATATAATTCAACGCTTACACCACCTTTTTTCCATTTTGAGATTTGAGCCATTCCATAAACCGTTCCAGTGGTACTAGTTTCAAGGTAGAGCTAATTTCCAATATGGCCCGTTCATTGCCCCGCACTGCTGTAAATTCTTTTAATAGCCGCCATACAGTCGTTCTTGAAATGCTTAGAAGTTCTTGCAACTGGGTGGGCTTAACGTATACCTTGGAATCAAGGTCGCTTTTCATCTTGTATACTTCCATGCGCTCATCTTCTTTCTTTAATAAGCTTGCTTTATTCCGGGCACAACTGTAACAATTCCATTATGCCAATTTTCTTTTGCCTGTTCCGGCGTATCAGCTGGCGCATAAGTAACATTCATTTCCCGATCTTTAATGTAATATTGGCCTGCCTTTATCCATGACTGGTTTATAAACGAATAGCCCAAATAATAACGACTCATTCCGCATCATTCCTTTCTATCTAGTTTCCGGCCATCTTCTACACCTTTACGGTACGCCTGTACTGCAATGCATGCCACAGCATTAAAAAGCCAGTCAGACGCATTGCTTCCTTTAAATCTACGAAAAGTATCTTTGATTAAGTCTACAAGAAAATCAGTGTTTTTTATCATGATTTATCCTTCTTTCTTTAATAAGCTTGCTTTATTCCGGGCACAACTGTAACAATTCCATTA
>SAMEA104315436__coassemble_826_pt1 | contig 39240 bp, 34 predicted proteins | sample SAMEA104315436__metabat2_low_PE_041 | metagenome-assembled genome bin SAMEA104315436 (sample SAMEA104315436) | gut metagenome | biome: Monkey gut; feature: monkey-associated habitat; material: faeces | place: China | collected 2013 | reverse complement strand
ACAACTAACGCAATGACCGTGGCCAGCAGTGTCACTTCCAACGCCGACACGACATAATCCGTTGTCAATGAGGCAGCATAAAAAGCCAAGCCGCGCTGGAGGGAATTGTACACGACAGAAATCAGCGGGATAACCAGCATGATTACGATAAACAGCACGCTGACAGCAATCAGTATGCATTCCGTTTTATTTCGCTTCATCGTATGTTCCTCCTTCTATTACACAGTCCGTGCGGCCTGCCGAATTTGAATGACATTAATCGTAAACAACATAGCAAAGGCAATGACCAGCATGACCAAAGCAATCGCCGTCGCGCTGGCATAATCTACATAGTTCAGCTTTTGCATGATGACATAGGAAACGACCTGTGTCTGGTTTTTGGCACTATTGCCGGCAATATAAATAACACTGCCGTACTCGCCCAAACCTCGGGCAAACGCCAAACCGAAACCCGTCAGCACAGCCGGCCGCAATTCCGGCAGTATAATGCGGCGGAAAATCGTAAAAGGACTTGCTCCCAGCATATTGCCTGCTTCTTCATACGACGGGTCTAATTTTTCCAGCACCGGCTGAATAGAACGGACTGCGTACGGAATCCCGACAAAAACCAAGGCTATTGTCAGCCCTATTTTGGTATAGGCAATGGCCAGGCCGGCCTGTGCAAAAGGAGCACCCAGCCAGCCTGTATCTGCATATAATTTAGATAAGGTAATGCCGGCGACAGCTGTCGGCAGCGCAAAGGGCAGTTCAATCAGCCCGTTCAGCAGCTTTTTGCCCGCAAAGTCATACCGCACGAGTACCCAAGCCAGTATCAAGCCAAAGACGCAGTTAATCAGCGCCGCAATCAATGAGCAGGAAATACTCGTTATAAAGGAATTACGGATACCGTCATTGGTAATCAGTTTAAGAAAATCATCGCCATCCAGCTGCAGGGAATAGACCAGAATAGATGCCAGCGGAATCAAGACCAACAGAGACATCATCGTCACAGATATGCCCATCGTCAATCCCAATCCCGGTATGACACGGCCAGTTTTTCCTTTTTTATTCAACAATGAGCTTATCATTCTTCTCGCTCCTTACTTGGCATTGACCTTTTCCATAATTTGGTCAAAAATCGCACCATCATTAAAGAATGTATCATAGGCTTTATCCCAGCCGCCAAAATCATCAATCGTTACCATCTGCACCTGCAAATCAAAAGTATCAGCAAATTCTTTCAAAATATCCGGATTGGAAGGACGGTAACCGTTTTTGCCGACAATCCGCTGTGCTTCATCAGAATACAAATAGTTTAAATACTCTTTCGCTGCGTCTGTTGACTTATTTTTCTTGGCATTCTTAGAGACTACAGCTACACTGGGCTGTGCCAGGATACTAATGCTCGGCGTGACGATTTCAAACTTATCCGGCTGTTGGCGTACAGAATTGATGGCTTCATTTTCCCACGCAATCAGCACGTCACCCTGGCCGTTTTCTACAAACGTCGTTGTCGCGCCGCGTGCGCCGGAATCCATGACAGATACGTTCTTATACAAGCTGGCAACAAAGTCTTTCGTCTTTTCTTCGTCCTGGTTAAACCGTTTCTGCCCATATGCCCAAGCACCCAGGAAATTCCAGCAGGCACCGCCGCTGCTCTTGGGGTCCGGCGTAATGACATTGACTCCCGGCTTAATCAAATCATCCCAGTCTTTAATCTGTTTGGGATTGCCTTTGCGGACTAAGAAGACAATCGTCGAAGTATACGGCGAAGAATTTTTCGGGAACTGCTGCAGCCATCCTTTTTCTATGAGCCCTGATTTTTCAATCAATGTAATGTCATGGGCTAATGCCAACGTCACGACATCGGCTTTATTGCCTTCAATAACAGACCGGGCTTGGCCGCCAGAACCGCCATGGGATTGAATAATCTGGATATCTTTCCCCGTTTTTTCTTTATAGTGCTGTTGAAATACAGGATTGTATTGCTGATACAATTCACGTGTCGGGTCATACGAAACATTGGTCAGCGTTACGGTCCCCTCCGTTTTAGCCGCTTTATTGCCGCAGCCGCTCAAGATGCCTGTAACAGCCAAAGCCGCGGCCAAGGCTACAGATAACACAATTCGTTTTTTATTCATTGTACATTCCCCCTAAAATTTGTTTTTGTGATGTATTTTTATGTAAATAACGGTGTAGAAAGATAGCGTTCACCGCCATCCGGCAATAAAACAACGATCGTTTTACCTTCATTTTCTTTCCGTTGAGCTAGTTCCAACGCCGCCTGCAGGGAGGCTCCTGATGAAATGCCTACCAGCAAGCCGTCGGTTTTGGCGATTTCCCGCGCCCTTGCAAAGGCATCTTCATTGGACACATCGATGATTTCATCCAGCAAACTCGTATCCAATACCTTGGGAATAAATCCAGCGCCAATTCCCTGTATTTGGTGATACCCGGCTGGCTTGCCATGCAGCACGGCGGAATCTTTGGGTTCGACAGCTACTACGGCAATGTCTTTCTTATGGGCTTTCAGCCCTTCTGCTGTCCCCGTAATCGTGCCTCCTGTGCCAACGGAAGAAATAAATATGTCAACGCTGCCATCGGTGTCACGCCATATTTCTTCAGCTGTTGTTTGTCTGTGCACAGCCGGATTGGCCGGATTTTCAAACTGCTGCGGAATAAATGCATTGCCGTACTGCCGTTTCAGCTCTTCTGCCTTGCGGATACTGCCCCGCATGCCTTCTGCCCCTGGCGTCAGCACAATTTCAGCTCCCAAGGCAGTCACTATCTTTCGTCGTTCTACGCTCATCGTGTCAGGCATCGTCAATATCAAATGCAGTTTTTTGACTGCAGCCGCTAATGCCAGCCCAATACCGGTATTGCCGCTGGTCGGTTCAATAATAACGGTCTTTTGATTAATGAGCCCCTGCCGGATGCCTTCGTCAATCATGGCCAAAGCGACCCGGTCTTTGACACTGCCCAAGGGATTCATATATTCCAATTTTCCGATAATACGAGCCTGCAGCGCATATTGTTCTTCAAAGTGGGTTAATTCCAACAGCGGCGTATTCCCAACTAGTTCTGTCAAATAGTTTGCAATGCGTGCCATATACATCACTCCTTTAGTGTATTTACATAAAAAATAAGACGTCATCTGCATATACAGATGACGCCATGAATAGACTTCTGCCGCGACTCATCTGTCAGGTAGATTCCTGCTGGAATTGGCACCTTACATGCTGTAGGTTGCCGCAGTATCATGGGGCCAGTCCCTCCACTGCTCTTGATGAATTTGGATGTCTCTTTATTGTATTGTCTTCATTTTATTTCGTGTGCAATACAATATATTACATTGTACAACACATGATGTTCAAATTTTTTAAGTACCTCATGATAAAACCCTCACTGCTTCTTCTCAATCCATTTCCCTTTCGAAATGTTACTGAAAGTGTACACTTTCGTTTTTAATTTGTCAAGGATATTTTTGCTGTTTTTGCAAATTACTTATGGGGTTTCCTTTCTAGTATGGTTATACCTTTCTTTTAATACTATAAACAAAAAAGATACCTGCCTGCAGATATTGCAGCAAGTTTGGTATACTGTCTATTTGTTTAAATGCAGAAAAATGAATTGGCATGTGACAAACAAAATACATAAAACTGCCTAACAAAAAGGCTGCAGCAATATGAACAAATCGTTTCATGTTGCTGCAACCTTTTGACTGGCATATTTACAATGCTTTTAAAATCGAAAGCAGTTTTTCTACATCTTCCTCGGTCGTGGCCCAGTCTGTTGCCAGCCGCACTACCGTGTGATAGGCATCATAGGGTTCCCAGAAGCTGAATTCCACTTGCTGCGATAAAGCTTCCATATCTTCATTTTTCAAAATCGGGAAAATCTGATTCGTCGGTGCTTCGATATAGAGAGAATACCCTTCTTGAATCAATGTTTCGCGAATACGCTGGGCCGCTTGAATAGCCGACCGGCCAATCGTTTCATACAAGCCATTTGTAAAAAGCACATCAAACTGGATGCCTAGGAGACGGCCTTTTGCCAGTAAAGCTCCCTGCTGCTTGATATACGTAAAGAAATGCGGAATATAGCCGTGCTGAGGTACGACGACGGCTTCTCCAAAGAGGGTGCCGCATTTGGTGCCGCCAATATAGAATACATCGCACAAGGCAGCTAAATCAGCCAGGGATACGTCATTTTCCGGGCACGCCAGCGCATACGCCAGGCGGGCGCCGTCTACATACAGAGAAAGATGTTCTTTTTGGCACACGTCATGAATCGCCTGCAGTTCTTTTTTTGAGTACAGCGTGCCGTATTCTGTCGGCTGTGAAATATAGACCATGCCGGGAAATACCATGTGTTCATGATTATCGTCTGCATAAAAATCCCGCACGTACTGTGCAATATCTTCTGCTGAAAGCTTGCCCATATGCTGCGGCAAAGGCAGTACTTTATGTCCTCCCGCTTCAATGGCACCTGCTTCATGCAGGCTGATATGGCCGGTATCAGCAGCTATAACACCTTCATAAGCTTTTAAAACGGCACTGATGACCGTTGCATTCGTCTGCGTACCGCCTACTAAAAAATAGATGTCTGCATCCGGGCACTGACATGCCGCACGGATTTTTTCTTTGGCAGAAGCAGTAAACGCATCTGTGCCGTACCCCGGTGTTTTCAACAAATTCGTAGCTGCCAACTGTTTGATAATCGCAGGATGCGCCCCTTCCATATAATCAGATGTAAATGAAACTTTTTCTATAGCCATATGGATTTCCCTCTTTCTTGTCAGTATGAATATCTCTTATTCTATATTTTATAATACAAAATAAGCCAGCCTGCTGCAACGCGCTTTTCTCTATTTTGATAAGATTTATTTCACGCGTTTTTTTATGATTTCATGACGCATTTTCTGTATATTTTGCTGAAATGTCTTGCTGTCTGCCATGGCAATCCTCGTATACAGCACATCACCAATCGCCATATGAATCATGCGGGACGCACCTGCTTCGGATGAATACTTGACTTCGCGGCCCATACCGCACAAGCAAATATCTGCCAGTTTGGCCAGCGGTGACTGCCCATGACTGGTAATCACAATAATTTTAGCTCCATTGCGTTTAGCCGCCTGTACGGACTGAATCAATTCACTGGACGCGCCGCTGTGCGATACGGCAATAACAGCATCCTGCGCTGTCAGTAATGCCGCAGACGTAGCCTGCATGTGTGAATCAGCATAATCCTGCACGGCAAAACCAAACCGCACATACCTGGTTACGATGTCCCGGCAGACCGTCGCCGAATTGCCAAACCCATACACGGCAATCCGTCTTGCCTGCCGCAATATGCGGGCCGCTTCATCTACTGCTTCATAATCCAGTAAGGACAAGGTATCCTGCAGGCCGTCGCCCAAGTTTTGAAATACTTTGACAGCAACTGTATGGCAGTCATCTTGGCTGTGGATATCATGATACTGTTTTGTTTCTGATGCCGACAACTCCGCCGTCAAATTCATTTTCAATTCCTGCAGGCCGCTGAAGCCAAGCTTTTTACAAAATCGGGATACTGTAATTTCCGAGCTTTCTGTCGCAGCCGCAATATCAGAAATCGTCTGCGCCAGCACACGTTCCGGTACTGCTGTAATATAATCAGCAATACGGCGCTCTGATTTAGTCAGACCGCCGTATGCGCTGCGCAGAACGGGGAATTTTTGAATTTGTTCATCATGCATAAGACATTCTCCATTCCGTTTCATTATGTACTTGTATTATAACTTAACCGACAAACATGTTCAATACCAAAACGCCAATGAGCCCCATGACCGCAATAATCGTTTCCAACGCACACCATGTCCGTACAGTTTCTTTGACTGTCAAGCCAAAAAATTCTTTGAAAAGCCAGAAGCCTGGATCATTCGGCGGGCTGAAAATCAGTGAACCGGCACCAGTAGCCAGCACCATCAATTCCGGATTGGCTCCCGTAGCCGCGCAAATAGGTGCTGCAATGCCGCCGGCTGTCAATGCCGCAACTGTCGCCGAGCCGCAGGCTGTACGGATTACGGCTGCGACAAGCCATGCCAAAAAGAGCGGTGATAAGTCAGAATCTGCGACAAGTGAGCCAATATACGTGCCGACACCGCTGTCAATCAAAATCTGCTTCAGCGCGCCGCCGCCGCCGACAATCAGCAAAATCATGGCGATAGCCAAGACGGCATCCTGAATGATTTTCATGACTTCATCCATTTTCTTGCCGCGGCCCAAGCCAAACGTATAAATAGCAATAGCAACAGAAATCGTCAATGCCATATCCGGCTGGCCTAAAAATGTCAGAACGTGACGGACAGGCGACGCATCAGCCATCGTCAATTTAGCAATAGCCGAAGCTGCCATCAAAACGACAGGAACCAAGGCCGTAAACACGGAAATGCCAAAACCGGGCATTTCATCATCTTTAAAAATTTTCGGGTTGTACAATCCTTTAGGGATTTCCGGATTAATATCTTTTGTCAAGTTGCAGTACAGCGGCCCTGCAACGATTGCTGTCGGCACAGCGATAATGGCCCCGTACACAAGGGTCGTGCCAATATCGGCATTATAAATAATAGAAATAGCCGTCGGGCCCGGATGAGGCGGCAAAAAGCCGTGGGTAACCGAAAGAGCTGCCGCCATAGGAATCCCTACTTCCAGCAGTGGGATTTTGGCTTCCGCTGCAATCGTAAATACGAGTGGAATCAGCAGTACAAAGCCGATTTCATAGAACAAAGCAATCCCGACGATAAAACCGGTCAGGCAGACCGCCCATTTTACCTTTTCACGGCCAAATACGTTAATCAGCGTCGTAGCAATGCGCTGAGCACCGCCGCTTTCTGCCATGAGCTTGCCCAGCATGGCCCCAAAGGAAACGACAACGGCCAAACCGCCCAGGGTGCCTCCCAATCCTTTTTCAATCGTAGGAATTAATTTGTCTACCGGCATGCCTTCTGCCAGCCCTACAAGGCCTGCTACCAACAGCAACGCCAAAAAGCTGTTCAGTTTTACTTTAACAATTAAGAAAAATAAGACAAGAATGCCTATCGCTAAAATGACAAGCGGCATAGTAAACCCTCCTTTTTATTTTGTATAATGTTCCTGCCACTGGTGATGGAACGTTCCTTCTTTATCAATTCGTTTGAATGTATGGGCACCGAAATAGTCCCGCAGTGCCTGAATCAAGTTGGCACCTACACGGGGACTGCTGTACGTGTCGAGATATTCCAAGGCATTGGCATACGCCGGTACCGGAATGCCGACCTGCACGGCCAATGCCACGATCTGCCGCAGACTGTCTTGGTTTGCATTGATTTTATCTAAGAAAAATTCATCAAAAATCAGGTTTTCCAGCGCCGGATTTTTAGCGTATGCTTCTGTAATCTTATTCAAAAATTCTGCCTGAATAATACAGCCTGCCCGGAAGATAGAAGCAATGCGCCCGTAATCAAGATGCCACTGATACGTTTCCGAAGCACTGCGGTACAGTGAAAATCCTTGGGCATAGGCTACGATTTTCGCCGTATATAAACTCTGCCGCACTGCTTCTACAAAGGCTGCTCCTTCTTGTTTCGTCAAGCCGGGCTTGTGAATGACGGCTTGAGCCTTTTGCCGTCCCGGCAAGTTGGACATAACGCGGGCGTTGCAGGCTGCCGTAATCATAGAAATATCGACGCCCTGCTTCATGGATTCGATACTTGTCCAGCGTCCGGTGCCTTTTTGTCCTGCCGCATCGGCAATATAATCGACGACTTCGCCGCCGGCTGCGTCTTTTTCTGCAAAAATATCAGCAGCAATGCCAATGAGGAAGCTTTTCAGTTCTCCCTGGTTCCACTGGTGGAAAATTTCAGAAATCTGGGCGTTTGTATAACCGCCTACGTATTTCAGCAGCAAATACGCTTCAGCAATAAGCTGCATGTCGGCATATTCAATGCCGTTGTGCACCATCTTGACATAATGGCCGGCACCGTCTTCTCCCATATAAGCACAGCACGGCGTACCGTCCGCTGCTTTGGCAGCAATGGCTTCATAAATAGGCTGAATTTCCGCATACGTGTCCTTATTGCCGCCAGGCATAATCGACGGCCCGCGGCGCGCGCCGGTTTCACCGCCGGAAATGCCCATGCCGTAAAAATGGATGCCCTGTTCTTTGCAGTATGTATAGCGGCGGCGTGTATCGCCAAAATAAGAATTGCCGCCGTCAATAATAATATCTCCGTCCTCTAAAAGCGGCACCAGCTGGTCAATCATACTGTCTACCGGCGCGCCGGCCATAATCATCAGCATGATTTTGCGCGGACGCTGCAGCGACTGCACAAAGGCCTGCAGTTCATAGTACCCCGTAATAGAGGCATGCGGCTGCTCGCTGATAAATTTTTGTGTCAAATCCGGCGTATAGTTATAAACAGAAACCGTAAAGCCGTGGTCTGCCATATTCAGTGTCAGGTTGCTGCCCATAACGGCCATGCCGACGACGCCAATATCATGTAAATTCATTATTCATCTTCCCTTCTATACCGTGTTATATTTTCTTTTGATACGCTGCAATATCTACAAATTCCTGCTGCAAATTATGATACAGCCGTTCAAAAATATCATACAGCTGCGTATATACAGCTACATTTTCTTCTATCGGCGTGTAGATTCGTTTGGGATGTACCAGATGTGCCGTATCGGCAATACTCTTCAATTTGCCGCTGGAAATAAAGCCCAGTACAGCGGCACCAAAGGCAGCCCCTTCGCTGTTGTCCGGCAGCGTAATCGGCGCGTTGAGGACATCCGACAAAATCTGCAGCCAAAGTTTGGATTTGGTAAAGCTGCCGCTGACGCGGATATCCTTGATATCGCCAAATTCCTTTAAGGCCAGCATGACACTGTTCAGACTGTAGCAAATACCTTCCATGACAGCACGAATCATATGGGACCTGCTGTGATTGAGGGAAAAGCCGAAGAACATCCCCCGCAGCTCAGAATTCCAATACGGAGACCGTTCCCCTGTAAAGCAAGGCAGACAAATCAGGCCGTCAGCGCCGGCATCGACATGTTCGGCTTTCATCGTCATCAAATCATACGGGTCAATATCCAGACTTTCCAAGGCATTGCCGCCATAATGGCAAATCTTGTCGCGAACCCAGCGGAGAATCATGCCGCCGTTATTAATGGCACCGCCGGCAACCCACATGTCATCTGTCAGATTGTAACACCATGTCCGCATTTGCGGATCTGTTTTAGGCTGTTTCGTCAGCATGCGCAGCGCGCCGCTGGTACCAATCGTACCGCTGAGCTGGCCCGGCTGCACGGCACCAATCCCTACATTGACCAGCACGCCGTCGGTTGCACCGATAACGACGGGAAGTCCCTGCGGCAGATTCATGGATTTGGCAGCGTCAGCTGTCAAACGCTGGCTGTACGTAGTAGAAACTACTTTGGGCATATACGCTTTCGTTATGCCGGCATAGGTAAGGATTTCTTCATCCCAGTCTAAGGTTTGTTCATTGTACATGCCGCTTGTGCTGGCTGCCGATTTGTCAATCACCCATTCACCCGTCATATGATAAAAGATATAATCTTTTAACGAGCCTACATAGTGCATCTGTTTAAACAGTTCCGGCTGATTTTCCCGCAGCCAAATAATTTTGGCCAGCGGATAGCAGGCATGAATCGGGCAGCCTGTCCGTTCATAAAAAGACTGGCACAATGCCGGATTTTTTTTCATATCCCGTACAATTCCGGCACTGCGGCTGTCTGCCCAAGTTTGCATATCCATGAGCGGTTCCAAGTGTTCGTCCAAGCCGGCAAAACTATGCATGACCGTACTCAGGGCAATCCCTGCCAGCTCTTTGTTTTTATAGCGAAGCTGTGCCGAAGTGCGGCGTACGACATCTTCCACGGCTTCATAAATCTGCAGCGGACTTTCTTCTGCCCAGTCCGGATGCGGCGTAAGCAGCGGGTAAAACGCTTCTGACGAGCATACATTCGTGCCGTCCTCTGTATACGCAATCGCCCGTACGCCTGTCGTTCCTACATCTACACCAATCCAAACTTCTTGGTTTGCCGAATTCATAGTAATTGATGTATCCATCTATTTCATCCTTTCTGTATATCATCAAACAGTTCATTTTTATCTTTTTCTACTTGTATTATACGCAATTTTGCGTCATAAATGCAATGTTTGTTTCATTTTATTTTTTATTTTGTGATATTTTTACGTCATAAATGAATCTATATCTATGAAAAAAATACATTTTAGACGTTTAGTCTGTTCTATGATATACTACCAATAGTACACATATTAAGGAGGTCTTTTTCATGAACGTTGTTTTATTAAACGGCAGCCGCCGTGAAGCAGGCTGCACCTATACAGCCCTATCGGAAGTAGCCAAAGCACTGCAGGAAAACGGTATTGATACAGAAATCATTCATGCTGTACCGACAGATGACGTAGTCGCTTCCGTCGCTGAAAAAATGAAAACAGCCGACGGCTTAGTCATCGGCTCCCCTGTATACTGGGCATCCCCATCGGGTGAAATTATTTCCTTTATGGATAAATTAGCAGGTACAGCCGGTGCCGCTCTGATTCACAAAGTCGGCGCTACCGTCGCTTCTGCCCGCCGCGGCGGCACGACGGCTACATTAGACGTGTTAAATAAATACTTGTCCTACCATCAAATGGTTTCCGTTGCCGGCAACTATTGGCCCATGGTACACGGCAACACACCGGAAGAAGTACGTAAGGACAAAGAAGGCCTGCAGATTATGCGCATCTTAGGCCGTAATATGGCTTGGATTCTTAAATGCATTGAAGCCGGTAAAAAAGCTGGTATCGAAGCTCCCGCTACAGAAGATAAAATCTTCACAAACTTTATCCGCTGATATCCTCACATGCGGCATTTGCAATGCCATCATAAAAACGCCCGTAGGCAGTGACTGCACTGCCATACGGGCATTTTTACTGTATGAGATTAAAAAGGGAGTTTAATTCTCTTCCCCAAAGGAAGACGGCGTATTACTTGCTCAGAGCAACTACAGCTGCCACTGCCGCAATGCCTAAAGCCCAGTTGGCTTTTTTATTGGCATCGTCAGCATCTTTTTGTGCTTTGCTCTTTCTGTGGTTTTCCCGATAGTCCGGGCGGTCATGACGAGGATTATCCCGTTGTTCCCACTGCGGCGGACGGGGCGGTCTATGATCAGCAGCCTGTACGGCAACTGTGGCACCGCTCAGCATAGTCATCATCATGGTCATTACCAAGGTCATTTTAGTCATTTTCTGTATACGCTTCATCATATGTATCACTCCTCGTCATTTGATAGGTACAGTATACCTTGTTTTTGTTACAGTTTCGTGACAGCGTTTTGGCAAGAGTGATACAGTTTATCCCTGTTTTTATGACGGCGCATAACGTGTAAAAATCAGCCATTTGCCGGCACGGCGGTACAGCTGCCATTGGCCGGGAACAATCTCTTCAAACTCTTCTTTGTCGTCTTCGTGAACGACGGCTATAATTTTTCTATCCTGCGGCAGCTCGCTGCTTTCAATAAAGGGCATCATATTTTTTGCATTCCAGTTCAGGCCGTTTGGCTGATACTTGTCCAAGGTTCCCGGTGCTATCAGCCGTTTGGCCATATAGCCGGAATAATACGTCAGCGAGACGGGATACCGTTTGCCGCACGTAATGACATACGCCCGTTCTCCGCCAAGATGCTGCACAGCCTGTCCGGCATCATAAGCCGACATTTCCCGGCAGACCGGCACAGCAACAAACATCGTCAGCATCAAATAGGCAGCGATGCTGATGGCACTGATATAGCGCACCAGCATCGTATGATGCTTCAAATACGCAGCAAAGCCAATCGCTACAGGCACCATATACGGAAACGTATATGTCGGATATTTGGTTGCCACACATTGATAAAAGACAAAGACCACGACAGCCCACGTCACCAAAAACTGCTGCCGCATATCCCATTGGGGAAGCCGGCGGGCCGTACGGATTTGTGTGATTATCTGCTTGAACCGCTGCCATCCCTGATAGCGTTTCCATGCCAGAGGCAGCGTCAGCGTCCACGGGAAAAAACCTATCAAAAAAATGCACGTATAATAGTACCATACATTAAACTGGGGATGTTCTGATTCAGTAGCCCGCAGCACATTATGAACACCTAAAAAATTGAGAATAAAATCACTGCCGTGCAGCATATACATAGGGCCGTACCAGGCGCAGGCAATTAAAATAAACAGCAGCAATCCCGAAAAGAGCTTGATTTTGGTAAATAGCGCTTTTATATCATGACGCCAAGCTAAAAACAGGATAATAATCAGTCCAGGCTGCACCAATCCTACAGGGCCTTTGGTAAGCACGGCGACAGCGGAACACACGTACGCTGCATAGTACCACTTGGTCTTTCCTTCGCTGTATGCAATATAAAAGCAAATCAGCGTGGCTGCAAATAAAAGGAATAAAGTCATATCCGTAATCACGGCTTTGGATATATAAAAATATTCCAATGATGTCAAAAGCACCAAGGATGCGGTACATGCCGTTTTTTTATCATACAGGCGGGCTGTAAACGCATACGTAAGCAAAATGCCGAGAACACCGCATAAGGCAGAAAAAAATCGCGCAGCAAAATCATTCATGCCAAACAAAGAAAAGGCCGCCATGAGTTCCCAATAAAAGAAAATCGGCTTGTCGTACCAGTAATGGCCAAAAATCCGCGGCGACATATAATCACCGGCAGCCAGCATTTCTTTGGCAGTCAGTACATAATTGGATTCTACCGGATCTGTTACCATGACTTGGGAATTACCAAAAAAGCATATAATCACAGCTAATAGTCCTACAAGCCATATATAATACGAACCTTTCCATTCTATTTTCACAATATGTCCTCTCTTTCCCTTGCAGCATATTTTTATTGTCTGTTGTGCGCAGATGCATCCGGATGGTTACGGTCCTGACGATGGCCAGGGCCGTGCCGTTTTTGCTGCTGCATATCCAAACGCAGCGGAACATACGGTATCATCTTCTTTATAATCCGCTTGGACAACACAATCCACACTAAAAAACAACTAATACACAGCCAGACAATACTCAGCCAAACCCAGGTTTGCTGCATGTGCAGCGGATACATGCCTTTATATTCACGAGGCATTGCAATGGCTTCCTGGCTGACCGCTGCCACCTGTACGCCTGTGCTGCGTGACATATACAGATATGCCAAGGTATTTTCTTTCCATATCATGGCTGCCGTATCCGTATCGGGATTTACAGTATCGGTCCCCGTCTGCTGTCCGGCAATTTTTTTCTGGGCTGCGGCGACAGTCTGCCATGGGTCACTGCCGTCCGTTGCGTACACGATCTGTCCGTCTTGGTACACCGCAACGGCAAGCCCTTGATTTTCCAATACCCGGCATCGTTCCTGCAGTTCACCTTGTTCGTCCGCTGTATACGTATCTGCACACCTGCGCAGCCCGCCCAATGCAAACTGCAGTTTTTCCTGCGGGCTGCTTTCCGGCCACACAAGGGCCATCATATCTGCCTGCCAGGTCTGCCCCGGCAGTATGACTCGTGCAATGCCAATACAGGCCAATACAGCAAAAACAAGCAGCAAAACCGACATCGTAACATGACAAATCCAAATTCGTGCTAACATAGATATATTGGTATGCTTCATGATATCACCTGATTACCCCTGTGCATGTCAGCATGCACGTTTTTTTATTATACTATAAACAGTATATAATTCCTAATCTTTATTTATCGTAGCATGCATTTCTAACAAATCTCTAACGAAACGATTACATTACAAAAAAATAATTGCGTTCCTGTATTTGACAATCTCTATTAGTAGTGCTAATATATAGAGCAACAACAAGAATATTCAGTTCATCCAGAGCAGCTGAGGGACTGGCCCTATGAAGCTGCGGCAACCCCCTATACGGGAAGGTGCCAATTCCAACGGATTTTCCGGCAGATGAAGCGAGAGCATACATGCATGAAGTCGTCATCTGTTGACGGCTTTTTTTGTTGTAACAACTATACCAAGGAGTTGATATTGTGATTAAATTGGAAAATATTACCAAAACCTACGACGGCAAAGCACAAGTACATGCCTTAAAGGGTATCAACATGACGATTGACGACGGTGAAATTTTTGGTATTATCGGCAAAAGCGGCGCCGGCAAATCTACCCTTGTCCGCTGCATTAATATGCTGGAACGCCCGACCAGCGGCAACGTCATCATTGATGATAAAAATATGACTAACATGTCCGATGCGCAGCTGCGGGCAGAACGCAAAAACATCGGCATGATTTTCCAGCACTTTAACCTGCTTTCATCCCGTACTGTCTTTGACAACATCGCCTTTCCGCTCGAACTCGTCGGCGCTTCCAAAGAAGCCATTCAGAAAAAAGTGGCCGATTTGCTGGAACTCGTCGGATTGACAGAACGGCAGTACAACTATCCGTCCCAGCTTTCCGGCGGGCAGAAGCAGCGTGTCGGCATTGCCCGGGCACTGGCCAGCGATCCAAAGATTCTGCTGTGCGATGAAGCTACATCCGCGCTGGATCCGCAGACGACAAAAGCAATTTTGGAACTGCTGCAGGATATCAACAAGCGTCTCGGCATTACGATTGTCATCATCACGCATGAAATGGCTGTTATCAAAGAAATCTGCGACCGCGTTGCCGTTATTGAAGGCGGCGTCATCAAAGAACAAGGACGCGTTGTTGATGTCTTTACCAACCCGCAGTCGCAGACGATGAAAGATTTTGTTAAATCCATTATTAATATGGAACTGCCGGCAGGCATTAAAAAAATGGGCATTACAGACCAGCCGGCGCCGGACTACGGTATGCTGGTACGTCTTCGCTTTAAAGGCAAAGAAACCAACGATCCTATTGTCGCTTCTATCGTCGAAAAATTCCACACCTACGTCAGCGTACTGTACGGCAATATCGATTATATCCAAGACGAACCGTTCGGCTATTTAATCGTTGTCGTCATGGGCGACATGGAAGCACAAGCCAAAGCGTTAGCCTATATCAAAGAATTACCTGTTGGAAGTGAGGTTTTAGGTTATGTCCCAAGAAATCATTAAATTAATGCTGCAAGGCATTCAAGAAACCGTATTCATGGTTGCTGTTTCCACTGTTATCGCCGCTATCATCGGCATTCCCCTGGGCATTACGCTCGTGACGACCAGCAAAGGCCATATTTTGGAAAACCGTGTAATCAACAGCATCCTCGGCACGATTGTCAATGTCATCCGTTCGATTCCGTTTATCATCCTGATGGTAGCAATTATTCCGCTGACACGTATTATTGCCGGCACCTCCATCGGCACGACAGCAGCCTGCGTACCGCTGACGATTGTCGCTATTCCTTTCCTTAGCCGTTTAGTAGAAACGTCTATCCGCGAAGTCGATTTCGGCTTGGTAGAAGCTGCCGAATCCATGGGTGCGACACCGTTTCAAATCATCCGCAAGGTCTTGATTCCGGAAGCACTGCCGACTATTATCAACAACATTACCGTTCTTATTGTCAACTTAATCGGCGCATCGGCTATGGCAGGTGCTATTGGCGGCGGCGGCCTTGGGGATATTGCCATCCGCTACGGGTATCAGCGGTTCCGCGCGGACGTCATGCTCGCTACAATTATCATTTTGATTGTTGTCGTCAACCTCATTCAAGCCTGCGGCGACTTTGCTTCCCGCAAGAAAAACAAACGCTAACACGTAATTATTCATTTTTTTACTACGTCCTATTCGCATAAAAAGGAGTCATGCAGCATGAAACATGTATGGAAAAAAGTATTTGCTTTCGCCGCTGTTGCGTCTCTTTGCCTGTTTGCTGCCGGATGCGGCAGTACGGACAACAACAGCAGTGCCAGCTCATCACAGGAAAAGAAAGAAATCACACTGGGCGTTACACCCGGTCCGCAGGCAGAAATTGCTGAAGAAGTAAAGAAAGAAGCTGCTAAACAAGGTATTCTCATTCACATCATGGAATTTTCTGATTACGTTACACCGGATGTGGCGTTGTCCAACAAGGAAATTGATATGAACTCATACCAGCACAAACCGTTTATGGACAATCTAGTCAAGGACAAAGGCTTGAAAATCGCTTCTGTCGGCAATACGGTCATCGCCCCTATCGGCTTATACTCGCACAAAATCAAGAGTCTGGATGAAATCAAAGACGGCGATACCGTAGCTGTGCCAAACGATCCGACCAACGGGGCCCGCGGCATTCTGCTGCTGCAGCAGGCTGGCTTGATTAAAGTCAAAGACGGCGTAAAATATCCGACTTCTACAGATGTTGCCGAAAATCCGAAACATTTGCAAATTAAAGAATTAGAAGCCGCACAAATTCCCCGTTCTCTCGATGATGTTACCTTCGCCGCTATCAATACGAACTTCGCTATGGATGCCGGTTTAGACCCGGTTCACGATGCCTTCTTCCGTGAAGACAAAGATTCGCCGTATGCCAATATTCTGGCTGTCCATGAAGATGATGTAAACAACGCGACACTGCAGAAAATCGTCAAGATTTACCAAAGTGACACGATTAAGCAATACATCGAAGAACACTTTAAAGGCGCTTTGATTCCGGCATTTTAAAAAACAAAAAATAACTGTTCCCTTGTACGGAGCAGTTATTTTTTTATAAGGCTTAATTTATGGAGTAAAATCTGCTACAATACTAATCATACACACATGTATTCATGAAAGAAGGGTTTTAGAATGATTTCTATTTCAGAAGAAACAAAAATAACGCTGCAAAAGGCGTATCCAGAATTTGAAGAAGCATGTCATGCATTTTTCCGCCAAGAACTGCCTGCCAACAAATACAAGGGCATTTCCGGCAAATTCGGCAGCTATGCTGAACGCGGCGGCAAAAGCGGTATGGTCCGCATGCGTTTTTCCGGCGGCTTAATCAGCAAAAAGCAAATCCAATTTCTTGCAGAAGCGTTGGAAAAATACCATGTATCCTTAGTTCACTTTACGACAGGCCAGGCCATCCAGTATCATAAGCTCAGCGGCGAAGACATTCTTTCCTTATATCAGGAATGTTTCGACCAAGGCATTTACTGTGCCGGCGGCGGTGGTGACAATCCCCGCAATGTAACGGCCAGCCCGCTGCGCGGCGTAGATCCGAATGAATTTTTTGATATTTCCCCGTATGTAGATGCCGCAGCCAGCTATGCTATTTCCTTAATCCCCCAGCTGCACCTGCCCAGAAAATATAAAATCGGCTTTTCCAGCGGCTCGGACAACGAAGGACATGCAACGTTTAAAGACTTGGGCTTCCTCGCCAAGAAAAACGGCACCTTCGATGTATATGCTGCCGGCGGCTTGGGTGCCTCCAATCCCCGCTTAGGCATTAAAGTTGCCGAAAACGTAGACCCGACAAAGATTCTGTATTATATTGATGCCTTTGCACAGGTCTTTATGAAATATGGTGACTATACCAATCGTGCCAAAGCCCGTTCCCGTTTTATGCCAACGAATTTAGGCGATGACGAATTCTGCCGTGTTTTCCAAACGTACCTAAAACAATCGGAAGAAAAAGACTTGGATATTACACCGGTTTCCACACCGATTACTAAAAAAGCACCAGCCTCTGCTGCACCTGCCAACCCGCGGATTCAGCGTCAAAAACAGGCCAACTTGTACTATGTATCCTATCACCCCACAGCCGGCACACCGGATCGGGATGTATTCCTTCGCCTGCTGCAGTATCTGTCTACGGTAGACGGTGTTGAAATTCGGCTGCAGCCTGATGAAACATTGTACGCCATCAACTTAACAGCAGAAGAAGCAGAAAAAGCCGCTGCCATTACAGAAGGCGATACAGCACACAATGCTTTTGAAGCGTCTGTCTGCTGCATTGGCGCTTCGATTTGCCAGCAGGGCCTGCGCGACTCCCATGCCATGCTGCTTCACACCCTGCAGAAACTGCATGACTCCCATGTCGATACGTCGCTGCTGCCGCAGCTGCATATATCCGGCTGCCCGGCTTCCTGCGCTACGCCGCAGATGGGTGCCATCGGCCTGCGCGGAGCTGCAAAGAAAATCGACGGTGCTATGCAGCCTGCTTTTGCCGTATTAGCCGGCGGTACCTATACAGCTACACAGGAACACTTGGGGACAGAAATCGGCGTCATTACAGAAGCCAACATTCCCGCATTTCTTACACAATTAGCGACAGTCCTGCAAAAAGCCAATCAGCCGTTTACCACATGGTATCCGGCACATCATGAAGAATTTGCCGCACTCGTCAAGACAATCGAATAAACTTTTTTAGGCAGAAAAGCAAAAAACTCTCTGTCAGTCCTTAAAGCGGACTGTACAGAGAGTTTTTTTAGTTACCGATTATCTACTTTTTCAGGATATAGATCGTGCTGGGACAGGCGCTGCCAAGCGACTTGTTCCCATGGCGTCCCTTTTTTGCCGTAATTGCAGTACGGGTCAATACTAATCCCGCCGCGCGGCAGGAACTTGCCCCATACTTCAATATATTTAGGATCCATGAGGGCAATTAAATCATCCATAATGATATTCACGCAGTCTTCATGGAAATCGCCGTGATTGCGAAAACTGAATAAATACAGCTTCAGTGACTTGCTTTCTACCATCCGTGTATCCGGCACATACGAAATATAAATCGTCGCATAGTCAGGCTGGCCGGTCATTGGGCACAGGCTGGTAAATTCGGGACAATTAAACTTGACGAAATAGTCCCGGTCCGGATGTTTGTTAATAAATGTTTCCAACAGGTCAGGATTGTAATCCTGACTGTATGCAGTATGCTGATTGCCAAGGAGTGTTACACCCTGCAATTCTTCTTTTGAACGGCTCATATGCCCTCCTGATGAAAAATATATACCTTTGCCAACGCATGAATCAAAAATACACCGCAAATCGCAGGCGGCAGCTGGCCCACTGACAGATTGACGACGAGCATGCCGTACGGCAGCTGCAGCAGATACGAAAGCCACAAACTGACGGCCAGTGAGGGAACCCACCAAATAGGCAGCACGGTCAGCCAGACATTGCCATGGTGCTGTCTAATCTGCACAATCAGCCACGTCGTCATCATGCCGACTGCACAGCCGCCCAACATATCCAGCGGTCCCAAGCCGCCAAACAAAAAATTAGCAATGAGATTGGCAATCCCCAGCGGTACAACTAGGAAGGGGTACCAATACGCCAATGCATACAACGCAGTCGCAATACGAATTTGATAGGCTCCAAAAGATATGCCTTGAGTCACATACAATACAACAATATATACAGCAATGACCATGCTTGCTATGGTCATTCGTTTCGTAGTAGCCAGGAAATTATACATCAGCGTCACCCCCTTTCATGGTTAAGCAAAAAATAAACGGGCTTGCCGAAACAAACCCGTCGTGTACATATGGTACTGCTTCCTAGTTTTGTTTATCGACAGGATGGATTGCGAACTGTCCTTTACGCTTTATGCTATTACCAAATAACGTGTCCCAGTACATGGTCTACCGGCACTGGCCCGATGAAACGGCTGTCACTGCTGTGATTGCGGTTATCGCCCATACAGAATACATACCCTTCGGGAATCTTGATTTCATCCTTGCGGCTGTATTCCATCGTTTCATTGATATACGGTTCATCTAAGGCTTCGCCATTGCGCCATACCTTGCCGTCATGAAATGCCAGTGTATCGCCCGGCCGGCCGATAACGCGTTTGACCCAGACATTTTTCGTCTGTAAATCATGGTTGAAAAATGCCAGGTAGTTGTTCATCGGTTCTACGACGTCATCTTTCCACGTCCGATGGTACTGTGTACGGCTGTCAATGATGACAATGTCACCATAGTTAGGTACTTCCCGCAGGACATGATTCCATTTGGATACAATCAAATATTCTCCGTTGTGCAGTGTCGGCACCATCGATTCGCCGGATACCCGTGTCGGCTGAAAGAAAAATATATGAATTACCATGGCAATGGCTAACGCTATGATAATAGAATAAACCCATTCAAAAACTTCATGAAAAAATGTATTCACACCAACCCCTCCTTCGTTGCGCACGTATCTATTGTAACAAAGGGTACGCATAAAAGCAAGGCTGCTCTATCATCCAGCATCATACTCATGCTTAATCTCGTTCCAGCCAGTCGCGGAATTCTTCTTCGGAAATAATATGCGTTCCCAGCTTTTGCGCTTTTTCATATTTGCTGCCCGGTTCGGCACCGGCGACGACGAGCGTCGTTTTTTTAGTAACAGCCGACGTACATTTACCGCCCCGGTCTTCTACAGCCTGCTGTGCTTCTTTGCGCGTCATGGTCTGCAGTTTGCCTGTCAAAACGACAATTTCGCCGTCAAAGGCCGTACTAATCAGCTGCCGTTTTTCAGCTGTCATATCAACGCCGTACGCCTGCAGTTTCTGTATCAATGTCTGATTATCCGGATTGCCTGCATACGATGCGATGCTTGCGGCAATGCGCGGGCCAATTTCACCAATAGCCGTCAGCTCATCGACAGACGCCTTCATCACTGCATCCATCGAGCCAAAACATTCTGCCAAAATCCGGCCGGCTTTGGCACCGACAAAGCGAATTCCCAAGGCAAACAAGACGCGTGCCAAGCCGACATGTTTGCTCTCTTCAATCGCTTTCAGCAGATTATCTGCTGACTTTTCACCAAACCCTTCCAAATCTACCAATTCGTCTTTGGTCAATCCGTATATGTCGGACACATCATGAATCAACTGCTGCTGCAGCAGCTGCTGCACAATCGCATCGCCTAAGCCGTCAATGTTCATGGCATCGCGGGAAACAAAATGGGCTATTTTTTCACTAATAACTGCCGGACAGTTGGGATTGGTACAGCGCGTAGCCGCTTCCCCTTCAAGCCGTACGACAGGGCTGCCGCAGCATGGGCAGGTCTTGGGCATCGCAAATACCGTTTCGTTTCCTGTTCTGTCAGAGGTAACTGGACGAACGACTTCCGGAATGATTTCACCGGCTTTTTGGATAATGACGGTATCGCCAACACGAATGTCTTTTTCTTTAATATAGTCTTCATTATGCAAGGTTGCCCGCTTGACCGTCGTTCCTGCCAGCCGTACGGGTTTAAGGTCTGCTGCCGGTGTCAGCACGCCCGTTCGTCCCAGCGTAATCGAAATCCCCAAGACTTTCGTTTTTGCCTGTTCCGGCGGAAATTTATACGCAATGGCCCAGCGGGGAATTTTGACGGTGTTTCCCAACCGGGTCTGCTGGGCAAAGGAATTGACCTTGACGACCATGCCGTCTGTCGCATAGGGCAGTGTATCACGCCGTTCATCCCACGTATGGATAAACTGAATGACTTCAGCCATCGTCTTGAATTTCCGGTATTCCGGATTGACTTGAAAACGAAATGCCTTCAAATCAGCCAGCAATTCTTCCTGACTGTTAATTTCGATGCCGACATTGCCTCCCAAGGCATAAGCAAAAAATGCCAGCTTGCGCTGTGCCGTAATGCTCGGGTCCAGCTGCCGCAGCGAGCCTGCGGCGGCATTGCGGGGATTGGCAAACGGTTCTAACTCATCATCCCGGCGCTGTGCATTCAGCTGGGCAAAAGATTCAATCGGCATGTACACTTCACCGCGGATTTCAATATGCGGTGACGTACTGTCAATATGCAGGGGAATCGTGCGAATAGTGCGCACATTATTGGTAATATCTTCACCTACACGGCCGTCGCCGCGGGTTACGCCGCGGATAAACTGCCCGTATTCATAAATCAAGTTGACAGCAAGCCCGTCAATTTTCAATTCCACGACATACTCTACCTCTTCGCCGCCCAAATCTTGGCGCACACGCTGGTCAAACTCCATCAGCTCTGCATCGTTAAAGACATCACCCAAACTAAGCATCGGCCTGTCGTGGGTATATTTAGCAAAGCCGCCGGAAATTTTGGAGCCGACGCGCTGTGTCGGTGAATCCGGTGTAATCCATTCCGGATGAGCTTTTTCTATCGTTTCCAGTTCCCGATACATCATATCGTATTCATAATCGGTGACAGTTGGTTTATCCAACGTATAATACTGATAGCTGAGTTCATCCAGTGTCTTGCGCAGCTCCAACAGCCGTGTCTTCATTATCGTGTCATCCATAAGAAACCTCCCTATCACACGTTCTATTTCAAATTACTTGCCTGATCGATATCTGTTTCTGTTTCAAACATGCATTCCTGGCTCCCGCGGGAAGCAGCCAGCATTCGCTGCAGCCGGCGCTGTTTGCTCCGTTCAATACATTGATGGGCCAGCATTTCCGGAATCGTCGCACCGACAGCGATGGCAAAAATAATCAAAAACGATTTGACGCCGGCCTGCATGGCTCCCAAAAATTCCTGCGGATTCAGTGCTGTAATATCAAATAACCCGATAAGCAGCCGATACATCAAAACACCGGGAATCATAGGAATAACAGCCGGTATCGTGACGACCATATGAGGCACGTGAATCCAATGAGCAAATTTATAGCCGATAATTCCCATCACGGCAGCTCCCATAAAGGATGCCCAAGCCTGTGACATACCAAATCCCAATGACAAAATATTGCGCGTCCCGACAGCAATTATCGCGCCGACAGCCACGACAGGCAGCAGTTTGGGCGGTATGTTGAAAATAACAGAAAACCCCATTGCCGCAACGGCTGCCGCAATCGCCTGGGAACCGTCCAAGCCGCTGGGCACGATACTGTATGCCGCATAGTGAGGCACATCACACACACTGATAGCACAGACGATGCCAAACGTCATGGCAAAGACAATCAAAAGGGTGTGAATAGCCCGTGTCGCGCCGGAAAGAGCATAGTTATTCATCAAATCATCAAAGGAATTGATAAGCGGAATCCCCGGTACCAAGAAAAGCATGCAGGCAATCATAGGAAACCAAGGCGTGGCCGAACCTGGCAGAAAACTGGTAAAATAGGCTGCAATAGTCGCGACGCACGCAGCGGCAGCCGTACTGATATACGAGTTGACGCCCAGCAAGTTGCACCAACGGCGGCCCCAAAAACCGAAGCACGCAGCCAGCGCTGTATAGAAAAACGCAGCCCAATCGCAGCCAAACAGCTTGCAGAACCCGCCGCAGGCAAAACCGGCGGCAATGGATGTCACCAGCGGAGAATAATGCCGTGTCTGTTCCTCCAGCCGGATTCTGTCCAATTCTGCTTTAAAAGCCTGAATGACATATTTCTTTTCAATGGCCCGCCAAGATACACGGCTTACGTCAATAATGGCAGACATATTGATGCCATGACGGCGGCATTTGCGGTATATCGTATACGCTTCGGCTTCATTGTCATAATTTACCATAATCGTCGTATACGTCATGTGAAAATTAATATGCTTCCAATGCAGTCCCAAATAAGCCGCTGCACGCAGCATATCTCTGACAATACTTTTGGAATCACTGCCGCTTTCCATCATCAGCTGTCCTATATCCAGCATCAATTCCAGTTTTTCTTTTATGGGCGCATGTTTTAAAGACTCCACTTCCGCATCCATCGCTATCCTCCTGTTCTGCATGAATCTCTTTTTTTCATCTATCCAAAGCAGTTCCCGCATTTAGCAGGAACTGTTGTTTTGTACCGTTACGCTTTTTCCAGCGGCGCATATTTGACGACGACCTGCCGGATACCTTTGGTTGGAAATTGAATCTTCATCTGCATGTTCTGCCCTTCCCCAATGACTTCCAGCACCGTACCGATACCCCAAATCTTGTGGCGTACTTTGTCACCTTTGGCAAATGTCGTATCGACGGCATGTTTTTTCGGCAGGCTGGATGCAACCGGTTTGGACAAAATAGACAAACGCTGCTGCGCCGGTACCGAAGCCGTCCGCTGCTGCGGCATCGCCGCCTTGCGGTGATATTCTTCCATCAAGTTTTCCGGGATTTCAGCCAAAAACCGGCTGGGCATATAGGCTGCTATATGGCCGTACATCGTGCGCGTCGATGCGTTGGTCACATACAGCTGCTGTTCTGCACGGGTAATACCGACATATGCCAAACGCCGTTCTTCTTCGATTTGGGAAGAATCCATCAGCGTCCGGCTGTGCGGGAACAAGCCTTCATCGAGTCCGACGAGAAAGACGACAGGAAATTCCAGCCCTTTGGCTGCATGCAGCGTCATCAGCGTCACTTTGGATTCACTGCTTTCAAATTCATCGACATCGCTCACTAAGGCTACATTTTCCAAAAAGTCCTGCAGCGTGCCGTCCGGATTGGAGTCGACATAATCTTTGGCTACTGATAAAAATTCACCAACGTTTTCTTTGCGGCTTTCGCCCTGCGGATCGTGTTCGGCATCTTTATCCAGCATGGCACCGTATCCGGTCTGTTTGAGGACTTCTTCCATCATCTGCTGTACATTCCATTCATCGACATGATTGAGCAGTTCAAAAATCGTCACGGAAAAATCTTCCAATGCCGCTTTGGCACGCTTCGTTACCGGCAGTTCTTCTGTAGACGACAAGGCTTCAAACAGAGAAATTCCCTGTTCTTCTGCGTAGTCTGCCAAATGTTCCAGCGTCGTCGCCCCAATGTTCCGTTTGGGTACATTGATAATGCGCGTCAGGCTCAGACTGTCTTCCGGATTATACAGCAGCCGCAAATAGGCAATGACATCTTTGATTTCCTTGCGGTCATAAAACTTCGTGCCGCCTACCATTGTATACGGAATAGCGTAACGCATCAGCTTTTCTTCCAATACACGGGATTGGGAGTTGGTGCGGAACAAAATAGCCATATTGCCGTACGGTTCTTTGCCGATTTCATGGCGGTTGTAAATCACGCCGGCTACATAATCGGCTTCATCATGTTCTGTCTGCGCATGATAATGGATAATCTTATTGCCTGTCGGATTTTCTGTCCACAACTTCTTTTGCGGGTGACTTTCGTTGTTGTCGATGACAGCATTGGCTGCATGCAGAATAGTTTTAGTCGAGCGATAATTTTGTTCCAACTTAATCGACGCAGCATCGGGATAATCGCGGGTAAAATCCATAATATTGCGGATATCCGCACCACGCCAAGCGTAAATACTCTGGTCGGCATCGCCGACAACGCAGATATTGCGCCATTTAGCCGCCAACAGCCGTGTCAGTGTATACTGGGCGTGGTTCGTATCCTGGTATTCATCGACGAGGATATACTGAAACCGTTCCTGGTATTTTTCCCGTACGTCTTCGTATTCTTTTAGCAGCCGTACAGCCAGCCGCAGTAAATCATCAAAGTCCATGGCATTGTTTTCAAGCAGCTTTTTTTCATACAGCATATAGGCTTCTGCCACTTTTTCTTCATAAAAGTCACTCGTCCGTCCGGCAAATTCATGGGCATCCATCAACGCATTTTTGGCTGATGAAATCGTCCCCAGTACAGACCGCGGCGGAAACTGCTTGTCATCCAGATTCATTTGCTTTAAGCAATCTTTGACCAGCGTCATCTGATCCGTTGCATCATAAATCGTAAAATTGCGCGTATAGCCAAACTTGCCATCAATTTCAAAGCGGAGCAGCTTGGCACAAAACGAGTGAAACGTACTCAGCCACATGCTTTCTGCTCTGGCACCTACTAATTTTTCCACGCGTTCCCGCATTTCTTTAGCCGCTTTATTAGTAAAGGTAATGGCCAAAATACGATACGGAGACACGCCTTTTTCCAACAAATGAGCAATACGGCACGTCAATACTTTCGTCTTGCCGGAGCCGGCGCCTGCTGTAATCAAAAGCGGTCCTTCCGTACACTGTACAGCCTCCAGCTGCCTGTCATTCAACGTATCCAAAATGGGATTCATACTTGCTCCTTCCATTTCTATCGGTGAAAAAAAGCCTCACCGTCACGATGAGGCCTTTCGAATATCCTGTATTATTTCAATGCAGCCAAAATCGGCGGAACGATTTGCTTCTTACGGCTCATGACATGAGGCAGATATACTTCTTTATCGAGTACGTCTTTGTCAAATGCCTTGCTGACTACATCGTCCATGTTGCCGGCAAAAATGAAGTTGGTCGATTCATCAATAATGCTGGTAATCATGAGGAAGCAAGCATCATACTGTTTTGCTGCACGCATTTTTTCCAATGCACTGAGAAGTACTGTTTTTTGTGCCAGCAAATCAGCTGTATCCATGACCTGAACCTGAGAAATCGTAAAGGTTTTGCCGCTGTCAGAAAATTCTTTCATATCGCTGGATGCAATTTGTTCCGGTGTCAAATCCGATACATTGGCACCTGCTTTGAGCATTTCCATGCCGTATGCTTCTACATCTACACCGGCAATAGCTGCTAATTTAGCTGCTGCATCTTTATCCTGCTGCGTGCATGTAGGCGAACGGAACAATACGGTATCCGAAATGACAGCTGAAAGCAGCAGTCCTGCAATGTCTTTGGGAATATCGATATGAGCCTGTTCATACAATTCCGTAATAATGGTAGCCGTGCAGCCAACCGGTTTGAACAAAATGAAAATCGGAGCGGTTGTATCCAACGTGCCGCCAATGCGGTGATGGTCTACGACGCTGACGATTTCTGCTTCGTCAATGCCGTCGATAATTTGTTTCTTTTCGTTGTGGTCTACGAGCATGACCTGCTGTTTTTCTGCAGCAGCAATGCAGTCTGCACAAACCATGCCGACATATTTGCCGTCATCTACGACAGCATACTGGCCGTCAGCCGGTACGTCATGACCATTGTCCTTCGTGCTGAAGAACAAATCCGGATCGTGCATCAATTCTTTGACGGTGCTGAGTTCTTTGCCTGTAACAGTCTTAATAAATTCTTCTGCCAAGCTGGCACGGTCTACGACGCCGACAAAATTGCCGTTGTCAGCAACCGGTGCTACTGTGCTTTCATGAGCAGCAAACCAGTTGGCTGCATCTTTCAAGCTGGCACTGACTTTCAATGCTTCTACTTCTGTGTGAACTGCATTGCCGACTTTGACATAAAAATCAGTGACCAAAGGCTGTGCGTCTACATGGAAATAATCCAAAGCAAACGCTGTTTCCTTATTGATTTCACCTGCACGGACAGGGACAGCATCTACGCCCTGGAGCTGCTGTAATTTTGCATATGCAATAGACGAACAAATCGAATCCGTATCCGGACTTTTGTGTCCTGTAACAAAAATCTGTTTTGCCACGATAATCACCTCATAAAAAAATTATACTGCTAGTAATCATGCCAAAGTATCCCTGAGAGAACCGTACCTGCCGGCACGCGTTGTCTTCGGGGATACCTTAGCTGTTCTATCTTTATTATATCACAAATCGATTAACCCTTACGAGTTGTCATCAATTCCTGAATATGGGCAACGACTTCGTCAATGCCTTTGGCGCCTAAATCGCCTTTGGAACGGTCACGCAGTCCCAGCGTGCCGTTTTCCATTTCTTTGTCACCGACGACAGCCATGTACGGTACTTTTTCCATCTGAGCCTTGCGAATCTTGTAGCCGATTTTTTCGCTGCTTTCGTCGACTTCAGCACGAATGCCTGCTTTTTTGAATTTCTTAGCCAGTTCTTTGACATATGCCAAGTGTTTATCCGAAATCGGCAGGAATTTAATCTGTACCGGAGCCAGCCATACTGGGAATGCACCGGCATAGTTTTCTGTCAAAACGCCGAGGAACCGTTCGATGGAGCCGAATACGGTACGGTGAACCATGACCGGACGATGTTTCTGGCCGTCTTCACCGATATACGTCATGTCAAACCGTTCCGGCATGAGCATATCGAGCTGAATCGTGCCGCACTGCCATGTACGTCCGATAGAGTCTTTGACATGGAAGTCCAGTTTCGGGCCGTAGAATGCGCCGTCGCCTTCGTTGACTTGGAACGGAACGCCTTTTTCTTCAATAACTTCACGCAGCGTATTCGTTGCCAATTCCCAAATTTCGTCAGAACCCATGGAATCTTCCGGACGTGTAGACAATTCAACATGATATTCCAAGCCGAATGTCTTGTATGCTTTGTCGATCAAATCCATAACACCGGAAATTTCCTGTTTCATCTGGCTCGGCAGCATGAAAATGTGTGCATCATCCTGCGTGAAGCAGCGTACACGGAACAAACCATGCAGCGCACCGTGCAGTTCATGACGGTGGACAATACCCAATTCTGCCATACGCATCGGGAAATCACGATAGCTGTGAACGTTGCTCTTGTAAACGAGAATGCCGCCTGGGCAGTTCATCGGTTTGATTGCATAAGGCTGTTCATCAATCGTCGTAAAGTACATGTTGTCGCGGTAATGATCCCAATGGCCAGACTGTTCCCAAAGCTGGCGATTCAAAATGAGCGGCGTCATGATTTCATCATATTCTGCTTCATCATGCAGTTCATGCCAGAATTTGAGCAGGTTGTTGCGCAGTACCATTCCCTTCGGATGGAAGAACGGGAAACCAGGGCCTTCTTCATGGAAGCTGAACAGGTCGAGCTGTTTGCCCAATTTACGATGGTCGCGTTTTTCTGCTTCTTCCATCATCTTCAAATACGCTTCCAAATCCGATTTCTTTTCAAATGCCGTGCCGTAAATACGCTGCAGCATCTTGTTCTTTTCATCGCCGCGCCAGTACGCACCAGCTACCGTACGGAGCTTGAAGGCTTTGACCTGACCGGTTGTTTCACAGTGCGGGCCTGCACAAAGATCGACAAAATCGCCTTGGCGATACAATGAAATAACAGCGTCTTGCGGCAAGTCTTCAATCAATTCTACTTTATAATCCTGGCCAGCATCTTTAAACAATTTCAGTGCATCTTCACGGGATACGACTTCTTTCGTAAGAGGCAGGTTTTCTTTGACGATTTTTGCCATTTCTTTTTCAATCGCTGCAAAATCATCCTGCGTAAACCGATGTTCCGTATCCATATCATAGTAGAAACCGTTTTCAATAGACGGGCCAATTGCAAATTTTACGCCCGGGAACAAATGCTGGATAGCCTGTGCCATAATATGAGATGCTGTATGGCGAAGTGTATCTTTCCCTTCCTGTGCGTCAAAAGTAAGAAATTCTACAGTCGAGCCGTCCACGATAGTTTCTCTCAAATCGGTGACTTCCCCGTTTACTTTTGCGACTAACACTTTTTTTGCCAGACTATTGCTGAGCTGTTTGACAGCGTCATATAACGAAATGCCATCGGCAAATGACTTTTTGCTGCCATCTTTTAACACTAATTCTGCCATTACAAACATCCTCCTTAACATAAAAAGCTCCCGTCCTCAAGGGACGAGAGCATACTCACGTGGTTCCACCCTAGTTCAGCAGCCTAGACTGCTGTACTCAAGCGCGGTAACGGAACGACCGGACTGCCATACTCAAATTCCGGCAGTCAGCTCCAAGGCGGTAATACACTACGGCATCAAAAGCACTCACACCATCCATGCTTCTCTCTGCATAACACCCTCCTAGGTATCATGTCCTTGTCATCGCTTATATATACATATCTTTATGCACATCTCTATGCATGCGTAAATTATACGACTGGAATACGGCCTTGTCAAGGTTACTTTCAAAAAACGATGTCCTATTAGCATAAATCGGAAAAATCATCTTTTGCATTATGGTTTCAGTGTATTTTCTATCCACTGATTTATTTGTTTATATGCCATACGCTGGCGGTTTATTTCCTGACCGCACGTCAAAGAAAGCAAGTGCCAGCATGATTGGATAATATCACCGGGATTCATGCCGGTTCGCTGTATGACAATATCTTTCGTGACATTGACGATTTCATGAGCCGTGTTATTGCGCAGTTTACGTATGTTCTCGATATTTTGCTCATTCATCAGTGCATCTCCCATAAATGAAGCATGCTTTTCGGCATCTGCAACAGCGCCTTGCTGCCCGGCAAAGTCAAAAATCCGATAGAGAAGGATAAATGAAAGTTCGCTGTCATAATATGTTGAGCGAAATTTTTCATCTAAAAATGCTACCAATTCTCTGCCCAATGGTTTTTGCAGCAATGTTTCCCGTCTCAACATTCGTTTACCGCGTATTTTTTCCCGATAGTCCAGCACAGGAATCGTTATATTCGTTTTGACATACGCCAAAAACAGTTCATACAAAAACGGGGACAACTGTACCATAAGATGAGCATACTGACTTTTTTCCTGATGAATCTGCATAGTTAAGAGGTATTCTGTTAGCGTTTCTACGTTTTTTTCTATGGGGAAAAGTTTATTTCCTTGATATTTGCGCATAATTTGCTGAGCCGCTTTGGTTTGCAAATCTGCCCGATACATCGCAAAATGAATCAATTTTTTTGTGCTCTCCGGAATACCGGGATTTCCCTTGCAGAATGCCCACGCCCCGGTATATTCGTATTGATTGACAAGGGACATCAATTCGTATTTTTCCCGATAAAGGCGCAATACTTCCAAATGCGGCTCGGAACAGCGATGTTCTGTTCCTGCTTCATCGTCTTCATTACACATTAGCAATTCTTCTGTATCTTCTTTATCTTGTACCGGTGCGGCATACACATTAGAACGCTTTTCCGGCGAAGCCACTTGGATGCCCCGGCACCAATCGTATTCTGTCGCCATGATAGCTAAGATAGCCTTAATCTGCGGTGTTCCGGAACTGAGGTTGAGAAGGATTTCTGCTTCTGGATATGCCCGGTGAACATCAAAAACAGCCTGCGGCAAATGATGCAAATACGCATCATATAAATGCGCATTCGTAATGCCGGAACGTATTTCCTGTACGGGACACCCCGGCTGGACATGTTCTACGCCTAATGTATACATGTGTGTCTTTTCTTCACGTTCTGCCATTTCAGCCGTGTAGTATAAGACAACTTGATCTGGCTGATAATGGCGCAAAATATGAAGACATGCACCGTCTCGGCAGTTACGCACGGGATCCGTCGTTCCTACAGGCGAAAATAAAATTTGCATCTCAAAACTCCTTTACAAAATAGTAGTCGTCACTGCACCCATACCAAGGGCTGTTTTCACACCAATGCCAGCATAGGGAGCAAATGCCGCCAACAATCCCTGCAGTCGTTTCAGCATATCATACCCAAAAAATTGATAACGCAGCCAACCATCACAACCATAAATTGTACTGCCATTGACCGAAAATGTTTGTGAGCGAAGCTGGTATTTTGTCAGGCGGCAATGGGACACCAACTGCTCCAACAGCCCATCCTGTTCCATTGTTATTGTTTCTGAAAATGCATTCCAACGCTGCAGCAGACTTTGATAAAAGAGACGTATATCCGGTAAAATAACATACCGGCCATTTTGTTTAAAACTTACAACACTTAAACAATGCCATGCAGCACCAGCTGGTGCTGCCGCCGCTTTGATAAATTGTTGCGCCAAGTCTTCAAAGCTCGTCTGCGCCATGATTTTCATATCTTTGAGGCCAACTGCATACTGTTTCTGCTGCAGCCAAAGCATATCCACCGTCTGTAGCGGCAAAACCAACCGCTTATATGCATCATCCGTCAATGTGCTAATACGCCAAAAGGCATTCTGCCGCTTGGCATCCCAGTACACAGTCTGACTGTACGGACGCAGCGTCAGCTGGTGATATAAAGACGCGCTGTCCGGTGCAATGTGTTCCATTAACGCACCATGAAAAATAGAGCCCATGGAAGGATGAATATGGCGTTGCTTTGGCATAACCAATGGTATTTCAATACATCTCAGCATGAAGATACCTCTTTCACAGACGCTAATCCTAAAATCCAACGGTCACTGTTTGCCCAAGCTAGTTTTAAAGTCCGCGGCGTCAAGCCGTCATCCTTTTGCAGATGATGGTGGCAATTTCCCCGCGTAAAGAGCACTCTGTCAAAGAAACCAGCCAGAATTTTCCGGCCTTCCTTTTCCGGAGCCAACGCATAGTAAACCGTCTTTGAAAAAAAGCCCGTACCACCGCCAAGAAGGATATCCGCTAAATCACTTTTAGCAAATTCCCCACGATATTCACGGCCAAAGCGTCGTTTTTCCATCATAAGGCCAAAGGCAAGATAGTCCCGCAGCCATTGCAGGATATCATCAGCCCCATGAATGCCGATAAGTTTGGTTATATCTCGGTTTAGTGTCAAGGAAAAACGCAGTTTTCTGCCAGTGGGAATACATTCGCGGAATATAGGCAGTGAATGCGTTCTTAATCCTTCGCCGCGCATAGCAGACACATCATATTTTTGCAGAATGACCGTTCCTTTATCTTTTCCTACAAGCATTGCATCGCTGACAGAGATACCCTTCATAACACTTTGCAGAGCATCACTTGGATTTTTTGTATGCTGCGGCAAGAGAGAAAATGCCTGTCTTTCCAGCTGCGCTGCTATGGATTGAACAGCTTTTCGATTCGTTCCGGACATAAGCCTTTGAAGTTGTGGCCAAAAACTGCGGTAAGCTTCCGGATGCTGCCGGATACAGTGAAATAAAATAGCCGAACGGATAGCCCCTTTCAAGCTGCTGCCGGGAATATACGGCATGCCATCAGGCGTTTTTACTTGCCGCACGATATCATTGCACTCTTTCCTCGAATCTTTGACAAAATAAATAGGTGCAGAATCACTGCTGATTTGCGAAATCAACGATATTGGGCTGCCTAACTGTTTGGACTTCAGCCAAGAATATAATTTCAAATTTTTCATTTTCAAAACTTGATGGGCATAATCATCGATTAAATCATGATGCAGCAAAAAACGCATCCATTTGGCATGATCTAAAAAATACGCACAAGGCTGTCTTCCTGTGACAAAAAAATATTCATATGGCTTCAAGACTTGACCATTACCAATGTGGATTGGACTAATGCATGTCAATTCATATATTTTACGTTCCCACTTCGTTTCATCTATCATACTACCAACCCCGCATATAATCCTTTACCATAACGCCATACCGGATGCGATGTCTGACTGCCGACATCGGCCAAGGTCCCTTTGATTTTTGTAGGAAAACACGAACCGGCTCCAATCATATAGACATCGTTTTTCTTCTGCATAACATCTCCATCCGGTGTCAAAAAGCCGCTGCGGCGGCAAAGCACATACTGGCCGTCTTTGACGCAAGCTGCCTCATCCGGTGTCGGCAGCAGCGAAGAAAGGCACATATACGCTGATGCATCCATTCGCGTCAGCATCTGATATAATGCGGCATCATCTTCATACAGTCCCAATTCATCCATATCAATAGTTTCTTCACGAAAATGAAATTTGCCATAGCCGCTGCTGCGTTTTCCTCCCATACCAGAAAGGCCTAGCATGCTCAACAATTCCAATAGCCAATTTTTATCTTCTTCAGTTTCATACCCCAATACGCCGTATAGTCCCGCATTTTTTACAAATTGAATTTGATGCACATAATACGGCCGAGGAATATCTGCACTGCAGTTCACGCGGACAAGCAACTGGTCATAGCTGACTGTACAATCGTCACCCGCAAAGGACGTTCCGTCCTTTACCGACTGTAAGAATGTATCAAGCTGAGAAACTCGAATATATGAGAGCTTCTTTTGTTTTTTCTGCAGCGTCGCTTCTTTGCGAAACGCCATGTATCCGTGCGAAAGCGATGGTTTTGTACGTTCTATCTGCAAAACAGGTTTTGGTACATATAAATGCAGTCCATTTTTTTCATCACTGATATACGGAAATAAATCAGAAAAGATAAGACTGCCGTTTACGGCACTATCATGAAGATGCTGTATTCCTGCTGTATTGCCGCAGGCAGCCAATTCACAGCATAAGGCACCAAACAAACTATCCGACCGATACGTCAACGAACTTTGTTCCAGCTTGCCGCCGTTTTCAGCACAGCCAAAATGAATTGGCGTATCAAATTGTAAAGCGTAAAGCACGTAATTCATAGGCTACACTTCTTTCAATACTTGCAGCGCAGTATCGACAACAGGCTGCATATCTGCTGCAGCAAGACCTGAAAAGCCTTCAACTTGCCAGCCACTAAACGAAACGCGTCCATAACCGCGTGAACCGCTGCCGCCTAAGTAATCCCACGTGAGCAGCCGCAGTCCATCAACTAAAGTCTGCAAGTCTTCCTTGGTTTCTGTACTATCAGAAATATTATAGACTAAGCGGAAGTCAAACACAGCCCCAGCAGGTACACGTTCAATTTGACGGGGATTGGCTTCGCCAGTTAGAGGGTTAATACTATTTTCAAACTTGATTTCTCCCAAATAGGTATCCATATCCAGTTGTTCCATTGTCTCTACACTATTGGGTGTCAAATGAATGTCAAAAAACTGCAGTCGCGCCGGCGTAGCACTTTTCTTTTCCGCTGTGCCAAAAAGACGTTTTAGAACAGCATTTTCCTCTTCTAGGGAAAATACACCTTGATTGCGACGCAAGAGCGAGCGGATTTTCCCTTTTAGCGAACTGCCGGGGATAATCGGTTCTTTCGTATACGGATCTCGGATAACCGACTGATCGACGGCTCCGATAGGCGCAAATTCATCAGACCCTCCAATATGAAGACCTGTTTCTAATCGTAATTTTGCGGTAATCTTTAATTTACCCTGTAATTTTTCTTGTCCCATACTCAGTCTTGCCCTCCATGAAATTTATGATATGCCACGAGTGCTTCAATGTAGCGGGCGAATTCTCCATAATTTACAATACTAGTACCAACCCGCTGAATTTCATCTTTCATTTTGCTCTTTATCATGAAATCCTTAACATTCTTGTTACGACCTGCCTGATATGCTGCTTTTACTTTTAAAAACTGTACTTCTCCCACCAATTCGTCCGGCAATTCTGTCGCATCTAAATGTTTAGCTTTATACATATCGACTTTATTGGTAATCGCATTGACAGCTGTCAAAAATTTACGGATTTGACTTGTTTTTAAATAAATACGGCCGTTATTCTGATTTTTTAATGCCAAAATAACTTCTTCCGCTTCTTTGCCAATATCCCTCATACGTATCTCATCCTTTCGCTTCTTTATCTCGTATATGGTAAATCAAAAGTTCAATAGCTGTAATCAGTTCTTTTCGATCCTTTGAAGACTGGTACCAGTCATATAACGTACTTCGTAAAGCCTGATAGCAACGCCATTTCCCTTTTTCTGTTTCTTTAGGCTGCATGCGGGCCAACGTATAGGCAAACCGTGCCAGTTCAATATGGCTGCTGTCGCCTTCTGCTTGGCGCAGTAAACCAAGCAGCCGATATAATGCTGTTTTGCCAACAAACAATTTGCTTCCTGCTTCATCTTGCTGAACCGTGATATTTCTTTCCAAAAATCCCAGCTTATCCCGGCAGACGCCTTGTTCAAATTCATCCCACGAATACCGTGCTGTCAACGCTGCCGTATCCGCTCCCTGCACTGCTTCTACTTCGCCAAACAAGGCCAAACTGTCTTTATCATGTGTCGTATTCGCTTTGGCATAGTCTTCTAAATCACCCGTTTTGCGAGCCATTTGCGATATAGGGCACGACGGATAGAAAAAGCCAATACCTGCGGAAAATGTCAGTTTCCCGTTGGTAAACTTGCGGAAAGCACGGCGTAAATCAACAGCTATTTCTAATATGTCATCCCATGTTCCCGCAAGAAACATATCGTCTCCTCCAGAATAAATGACATGAACCTTCCGTTCTTTTTTGACTTCACCGGCAAAAAGAGTAAATTCCGGCAAGCTATCAGCCGTCTTACCTTGGCAAAGTTCTTTTACGTATTGTTTGAAAAACAGCGATAAGCTGCGGGATAAAGCGACCTTCCGAGACAGCGTGTCGTACGCCGAACCAAAACCAGCAATAAAAGCTGCGCCCAAATTATCGACATCAGCCCGTAAAACACCAATGCGGGCAATTCCTTGACTGTCATGGCTGCCGCCGCTTTGTTGGGCTAATTCAGTAAATTCAACTGCGTGCTGCTGCGCATTGCGGACAATATAATCACCCATCCACAAATGTGTCGATACATGCATTCCTAAAGTCAGCTCATTCTTGACATACATGCGTTTCAAAGGCATGGCAGCATTTATATTGTCTTCTTTTAAAGCCTGCAGATAGTATGGCTGTGCCAAACCAGGTATAGGTACTGCCTGTGGTACTTTTTTTGTCATCACGGCAAAAACATTGCCATCCAACGCCGCTTTTCCCAGATAAAAAAGGGCATTGCAAGATTCACAGGCTTCCTCACCGTCTTCTGCTGCGTCAGCTCCATCGCCATATGGATGTAAAGAAGCAGCCGGCGATGCAGTATGGCAGATGGCACATTCCCGCGTTCCGCCTGTATCATGGTTATATCTGCTATGAGGATCAAACAACGCTGCCAGCTGGGACGCATCATAACGGCAAAGTTTCCTTTTTCCCAGTTTCCGGCTTACCCGGCGAAATACTTGGCCTGCCCCGCCACCCGCTGCCGAAAATGCTGCAGCAGAGCAAGGTTCCGATGCCAGTGCCAAATAAAGGCGTGTCCCATATTGCTTTAAGAACCATTCATTGATTGCAAAATCTGTTTGTTCCAACACCCTTTGAACGTTTTTTGTATTCGGCAGCAGCAAATAAAAATGACCGCCGCCGGTATATAACAAACAAGAACGGCTGACATGGCATGCTTCCAATATTTCATCGACAACATGTTCCAACAAAATATCCAAATATAACGAACGGCCGCGTAAACTTTTTAATGCCCCTTTGGAAGGAATTGTATATATAAATTTTTGAATGCCTGATAAATCGCCGGAAACCAGCAGATATACCGGTGCCTGCCGCAGATATGTTTGTTTTTTTCCATAACAATACGAACGGTAATCAGTAATTTCCCGTTCTTGAAACACATGCCACAAGCAAACAGCAAACGCTGCTGTCAGCTTCTGGTGATCGTACAATGAAATATCAGAAATTTCGCAGGTATTCGTACTCGACGGGACATAACTCATAGTTTCTTCTAGTACTTGCAGCACTTCCGGCAAAGTCATATCCTGCGGGGAACGCGTCTGAAATACATCCTGCAATGCAGCCGTTATATTTTGATAACTTACAGCCGGTGCCGCCGTATGTTCTTTGTCCTGCGGATACTGCCATTTTTTTGATAATGCCTGCAAATGATACGCTGTTTGACACTCACTGCTGACTGGATCAAACACATTGAAAACATTTCCCAAGGGCAGTGTTGATACGAAACGCTGCCCGCTTTTTGCATTCTCCTCCCCTTCAACGGCCATAGACCTCCGGTCTGATGCTGCAGCCAAGTTATCGGCTTCATAAATAATATAGCTAATATCATCAGAAGGCAATGCAGCCTTTTTCAAATCTGAGCCATGATGGCACGCAACGGCCCGCAATATCGCTTCATGAGCCCTATCAAAGAAAGGCATCAAAACTTCTTTTCCCACGAGGGAATGACTTTTCCGAAGTTTGCCCGCACGCTGGTATACTTTTCCAATATCATGAAAAAGGGCCGCTTTTTCTACATCTATTTCTGTAACAGCCAAACGTTTTCACTCCTTCTTTAAACACAAAAATTATTCTGATTTATTTTACATCTAGTCGCTGCTCTTTCGATACATTCTTCTTACAACACAATAACATCTTCCACATGTTTATCACCTACACCCCAAGAACGGACGGACGTATGATTCGCCAAAAAATATATTCGCAACGAGTCCTCTTCCGTATCAATTAATTTTGTAATCTCTCGTTCCATTTTTTCATATTGTTTTTTGGTAATATAGGCTTCAAAAGCAGATTTTTGTACGCGCAGCCCATATTTTTCCAATGATGCTACCATTTTGTTTCTGCGTTTATTATCTACAATATCATAAATGACCAACACAATATATCGTTTTGTATCTGCAACAATTTTTTCTTCCCATTCATATTCCATGATGCTACCTCAGCGAATATAGATTGGCGTATATTTCTTTACATCTTCATCCATCATACATTGAGCATATTTTCCTGCTTGTGTTTCCAAGGATTTTCGAAAAGACTGTTTGCTTTCCAAATACTGGTTTGTACTGCGAAGCTTCTTTTCATAGGCTTTGATAAATATTTGCCGCCCTTCTCTTGTCAAAAATATACCGTCTCCGCTTTCTGCATGTTGGAAATGTTCCCGCGTAATTTCATGATGATGTACCAGAGACAAGGCCATCGAATCGACAAGCACAGCACGCCATTCTTCCATTAGGTCAGATGCCAATGCAGGATGATGATTTTTTAAGGCATGCAAAAAGCCAAAGTATGGATGCAGTCCTTGATTAGAAACAGCCGTATATATGTCATACATCAACAGTGTATATCCAAAACTCAGCATCGTGTTAAACGGATCTAATGGCGGCTGTTTGGTGCGCTTAGTGAATGCAAAATCCGACGGCACCAACTGTCCTAATGCATGAAAGTAGACACGAGCTATGATTCCTTCATAGCCCATCAGCTCTTTCTTATCCGCTGCAAACTGTATGTTTTTTCGTATTCGTTGGATGTTTTCTATATCAGCTGTTACTGTACGATTCACTGCCCGTCGATTATATTGTCGAAGCACTGTAATCTGATTATGCACCTTAGCCATAATAACTTGTTTTGCCAATGCAAACAGCATCGGCGTATCTTGCAGCACAATCTGTTTTTGTTGTTTAAATACATTTACATGGCTGGTCGATTCTAACCGCCCAAAAAACTTTCCAGTGCCCGAAATCCATGTAACAGGAACACCTAATCGCAGCAATTCCACCATGGCTTGAGACGAAACTTGGACGCTTCCGATCAATACCAATCCTTCCAGTACCTCTTCCGGAATTTCAAATAAAATCTCCAAATTCCGTCCTACAAGAAATTTGCCGCCTTTCTTTTGAATACGTGCGCCTTCTTCTGTTATATAAACAAAACTCATACGCATCCCCCTTTTTGTATGATGCCACATGTTTTTATTTTCCGTCCCCTTACGGGGATTATGTTTATTTTCGGTCACTACTTCCTGCACGACAGACAATTCTATCTGTTGTTTCCGTTCCCTTGCGGGGATTATGTTCATTTTCTACTACTACATATCGCCGAAAATGTTAGCCGACTATAGTTTCCGTCCCCTTGCGGGGATTATGTTCATTTTCATGTTCTTTTAAAATTACATATAGTTCCTCTCACTGGAAGTTTCCGTCCCCTTGCGGGGATTATGTTCATTTTCGAGAGGAGAGAAATAATGAACAGCAGTAAAATAAAAGAAGTTTCCGTCCCCTTGCGGGGATTATGTTCATTTTCGAGAGGAGAGAAATAAT
>SAMEA104315436__coassemble_803_pt1 | contig 42858 bp, 35 predicted proteins | sample SAMEA104315436__metabat2_low_PE_041 | metagenome-assembled genome bin SAMEA104315436 (sample SAMEA104315436) | gut metagenome | biome: Monkey gut; feature: monkey-associated habitat; material: faeces | place: China | collected 2013 | reverse complement strand
TTACTGTCAAATCTTTTTCAATAGTACCGTTACCGGAAACGGTGAGGTCTTTGCCGACCGATGCGTTGCCGTCCATGGTGACATCGCCAACGAGGTGAGAGGTGCCGTTAACAGTCTGATTGCCGTTAATCTGGGAATCGCCCTTGATGGTACTATTGCCATCCGTTGTGGAAGAACCAGTAGTATGTTGGTTACCATTGATTGTCTGGTCACCATTAATGGTTTGTCCGCCAGAAACTGTTTGACCACCTTTAATAGTGGAGGATCCGGTTACGGTCTGGTTTTGATCTATTGTTTGGTTGCCTTTAACATGGGAGTCTCCGTCTACCGTATCATTTCCTTTTGTTTCAGAATTGCCGGTAATCGTTGCATCTCCCTTGACATCAAGATCGCCGCCGATGTGGCTGTTGCCATCGATGGTTTGGTTACCATCGGCTTTAATATCACCATGGGCAATAACATTTGTGTTTGAAGTAATGTTTCCATCAGCGATAATATTAGAGTTGCTTGTAATATTATCTGTTGCACTGATTTTGCCGTCTACTTTGATATTATCGTTAAAGTGGGATTGTCCATCGACAGTCATATTGCCTTTAGTATGAGAATCTCCGTCAGTAATCTGATTTCCTTTGGTTTCAGAGTTGCCGTTTACCGTAGAACTGCCATTAACAGTTTGGTCGCCAGTAACGGTTTGATTCTTGTCAATCGTTTGGCTGCCATTAACGTGAGAATCTCCTTTGACCGTCTGATTGTTATCGACTGTCTGCGTTCCTTTAATATGTGAATCACCGCCTACGGTCTGATTTCCATTAGTAGTGGAATCACCTTTAACAGTTTGGTTGCCGCCAACTGTGCTGCCGCCATCGACTGTGGAATCTTTTGTGACATGGATAGTATCCGTAGTAGTGCCGCCTGTTACTGTTTGTCCGCCATTTACTGTTGAAGAACCCGTAACCGTTTGGTTTTTATCTATTGTTTCAGAGCCTTTGATATGTGAATCCCCACCGACGGTAGAGGAGCCAGTAACGGTTTGATTCTTGTCAACTGTCTGATTACCATTAACATGAGAATCGCCTTTGACTGTGCTGTTGCCATCTGTTGTAGAAGAACCAGTAGTATGCTGATTGCCGTTGATTGTCTGGTCACCGGTGATGGTCTGACCACCATTTACAGTTTGACTGCCATTTATTGTGGAAGAACCATTAACAGTCTGATTTTTATCAACTGTCTGACTGCCGTTGATGTGGGAGTCACCTTTGACCGTGCTGTTACCGCCAATGGTGGCATCTCCAGGGTAATTAGATAAATCAGACCCTTTAATGCCTGATAATGGGCCTAAATCAGTATCAACACCATAATGGTCGATATTACCCTCACCACTATAATGGGACTCTATATCTATCCTGTAGATATGTCCGGCTTTTACTTGTAAGCCCATATCAGAGGTAGCACCATTTTTATATACAAATGGTGTAGTACTAAAAGTTCCTATAGGTATAGTTTGATCGCCTTTTAATTTGTCTGTTTTTTCATATAATTTATAATTTGATACATATCCGTCTTGGGTAGCATATATATAATAGGAACCATCTATTTTTTTAACAGAATAGGCCTCTCCTAAGTTTCCGGCCCATTCGTAAAATGATGCATTATTAGCTATGCTAATATCATTATAATCGCTGGCTAAGGATACAACTGGTGAAAAAAGATTAAGTATCAATATTCCGGAAACAATGTGTAATAAACAACTTGATTTCACTTTTCCGTGGCTGTGCGCCAGTTCACTGACGACTTTATAAACACCTTTTGTTTTATTAAAAATTACTTTATAAATCTTATTCAAAACATGTTTCCTCCTTTTTTAAATTTGTTTTTCATTAAGAGAAGAATGTGAAATGGAAAGACGATTCATGCATGCTGTGATGATTTCACCTCCTTGGACGTTAAGGACGGTGCGGAGGACATCGATGATATAGTCAATGCCTGCAATGTATGCAATGGCTTCCACCGGGATGCCGACCGCTGCCCAAATAATAGCGCAGTCCATCAATGTACCGCCGATAATGCCGGGAGCGCACATGAGTGCGATGATTGTTAAAAAGGCGCAGACGATAAGCTGCATGGGAGAGAGGGATACATTAAAAATGGATGCTGCGAATACTGTGTATATAGCTACGCAAATTGCCGACCCCATGCGGGTGATAATTGCGGTAAGCGGAATAAAGAAATCTATAATGTCAGGATTTAGGTCGGTGTTTTCTTTCAGGTTTTCAATGCGGGGAGCCATATAGGTGACGCTGCCGCCTGCGATGGCACCGACAATATCCTGTAAAATAATTGTTTTAAAGTAATTTAATGGCTTATTTACTTTACATAAGTACATGACTGGAATAGAGCAGCAGAGCATATAAATAACGATTCCAACAACTAATGCAGTCGTCATCTGGATATATGCCGTGACAACGCCGGAAAGATTCTTTGAAACAACCGGATACAGCAAACAAAAAACGCCGAGAGGGGCAATGCGCATGATGATATTCGTCATGCGGATGCAGATTTGCTGTGCCGTGTCAAATCCATGCACAACAGCGTCTTTGTTTTTTAGTTTTAACGAAGCGATGCCGACGAAGAAAGACAGTACGATAACCTGCAGCATATTACCGGTAACGAGAGACTTAAATGGATTAACAGGAATACAGTTGCGGATAAATTCCAATACGGTAGGGGATTTAGGTGCCGCAACAGCGGTATCTGCAATTTCAAAGGATGCGACCGGCAGCAGGCTCATAAGTATATAGCCGATAGCAAAGCCGACAAGGCACATGCCGACAAACAAAGGAATGAAGTATACGGACAGCTGCCGGATTTTCTGCGAGCCGAGTTTCATTACGGCATTAGTAATAGAGATGAATGCCAGCGGCACGATAATCATCTTCAAGCCATCCATAAAGATATTGCCGATTTGTGAAAATTCATATTCGAACGGCAATGGTTTTAATGCCAGTGCAGCGGCAATGGCCAATACGACTGCCAGCATCAGCTGTACGGGAATGCCGGGGATTTTTAATTTTTTTTGTATATTCAATCTGTTTCACTTCTTTCCTTACGGTACACATACCAAAGATTTGTTTGTATGGACTCAGGAATTTCAAGAGCCTGCAAAATATCTTTAAGCAGCATATCCGGATCTTCTAAGCCGATGGACAGCCTTGTGCAGACGCCCGCTTTATAGAAGGCATCGCTGCGGAAGAAATCTGCATTGCTGTAAGCACAGCCGAATGTGCCGACTGTAATAAAATGCTTAAAGCGTTTGCAAAAGTCCGGATTCCTGCCAAGAAGTGTAATCAGTCCGGCTTTGCCGGAATAGCAGACGTTTAAATTGGCTTTTTGCAGTACGTGATAAATCAGGTTTGCAGATTTTGTATGCTGCTGCATGCGTACCGGCAGGGTTTCCAGTCCTTTGGATACGTTATACGCTGCGACCGGGTGAGCAATATTGCCGCGCCGGGAAACAATCCACATGATAGATTTCATGCCGGGAACAACCGATGGGACTTCCTTTTCATCAAGCCACTGCATTGACGGAGCAAGAGCAATGCCGCCGGCGAATGTATCGCCCTGTCCGGTTACGTATTTAGAGTAAGATTCTACGACAATATCTGCGCCGTGCTTTAGCGGGTTGGAGTAATACAAGGACACGACGGAATTATCCATCATGACATACGCACCGTACTGATGTGCTGTCTGGGTGATATGTTCCACGTCCTGCCAATGGCCGAATGTCGTTGGGTTATCCCCACAGATTAAAACGGGCTTTTTGGCTGCTTTTACGGCGTTTTCCAGTTCGGTGAGATTGCCTAATTTTGCAAGCTGAATATATGTATAGCGGCACCAGTCTGCATGGTACTGCAGGTTTTGGCGCAGTTCGAAATACGTTTCATCTTCAACAATAACCGTGCGCGGCTGTACGAGGGCAAGAGCCGTATTAATGGCTTCCATGCCAGAATTGCAGAGAATTACTTTCCATGCATCGTACAGCTCTTTTAATTGTTTTTCGGTTTGTGCAACGGCAGTATTATGCGTGCGCTTATACCGTGTTGTATATGGGTTAACGACGTTAAAGTCTAACGTTGGCAGCAATTATATCACTTCCTTTGCTTGTTCCTGTTCATATTCACGAATCAGGTTGTCAAAATAATCTTGGGCGTGGGTATTGCACAGCTTCCGGTAAGCAGCTGCGCCGCGCTGCATCCAATAGGGAAGGGTTAAAATACTGAAAGAATCTTTTACGCAGTAGCCGTTTTTTACGTAATACATAAATAGTTCCGGTACCGGCATGGAAGTGCCAAAGTGCATGGGATCGTTTTGAAAGAATCCTTTCTTATCTAATTCTTCCAGCTGCAGCTTAATGGCATGATTTCTGACTGCTTCCGGCTTATCGTCGAAGAAATGTGCAAGGCCGGATGCCCATTTGGTTTCACAGTTGTGGCAAACGCCGCATGGTTCGTCATTCCCAAAGTCGCATGTCCATGTCTGGCTGAAAATATCTTCATAGCCCCATTGTTTTATCAGGGGAAGCATATCTGTTTCGGTAATTCCTAAAATCGGATAAGTAAATCGACCAAACAGCAGGCGAAGTTCCGGATCAGCATGGTCGGTGTTTAGAATCGTGCTGCCGTCTGCATTGAATTTAATTCGAAAGCCGTGTTCAAGAAGAAACTGGTGGGTTTTGCCGATTTTGTATCCTGCTTTCCGGCGTTTAAGCGTCGGGCCTTCCATGCAGTACTCTAAGTCCGGGTAGAGCAGGGGCAGTTTTGCTAAAAAACGCAGCTGGCCCGGAATTTTTCCGCGTGCATACCAGTTTTGGTATGCAGCATCCAGTTCTTCGTCCTGTGGAAGATCATTTTGTGTCAGACGGACAGGGGTATGGATAATTGCTTTAGTTTGCGGCTTTTGCAAAATCAGCGGCAGAATTTTTTTCTGTGCTTCTATTTCTTTTTCTGAATTTGTCCGGTCATGCGCGTCTGTAACGCAGCAGTACACCGGCTGTACTTCAACGTCTTTAAATGAGAGCTGGCAAAGACGAAACGTAGAATCCCAGCCGCCAGTCCATAATAAATTAATCTTTTTCATATCATCACCCCGCTGATTAAATCACAGCTTTTACAGTATCTTTCATATATTCTTTATATTGCCGCCATTCTGGCTCAGCGTCTTTATACATGAGCCATTCATGGATAAAATCATCCATTTTATTGTCAGCAATCAGCTTGTTCATATATATCTGATCAGTTTTAGCCGTTGCGGTAACGAATGGAATTTCCGCTGGCTGCAGAGCCAGGCGGAACAGCCGGTTGCCTTTATCGGGATTACTGTAGTAGTAATCCTGTTTCGGTTTCATATGGGATATAATGCTGATCTGCTGTTCGTTGCAGCCGAAAATCTGGTATAAGCTGCTGTTGGCCTCGCTGGCAGCGTTGGTATTGGGAAGAAAAATCTTATTTTTGCACTGGTCGTTTACCGTATCCATCAGGTTCGGCTTGTTGGCTATATCAGACAGCTGCTGCGTTGCAATCCAGATAGACGTATTTTTTTTACGCATATCTTTCATGTATTCTTTCAGCTTGTTTTGAAAGATTTCGTTGTCCATGAAAAGCCAGCATTCATCCAATACGATAAGTGACGGCCCGGTTGCCTTGTTGATTTTCATTTCGATACGGTGGAAGAGGTAGTCCAGCGTCGGCGGCACAATCGCCGCTGTTTCCATCAGCGTTTCCATTTCGAACACCTGCCAGCGGCCGGAACCGGCAAACTCTGTATCGTTATCAAACAGTTTCCCGTAGCTGCCGCGCATCGTAAGCGGCTGCAGCGCCTGCCGGATTTCCTGGCTTTGCACCAGTTGATTAAAAACGGTAATGGTGCGCTGGTTGGGCGGCATGACGCTCAGCGACTTCAACGCATTCCAGACGTAGATTTCAATTTCCGGTGTAATAGTTAGATTTTTTTGTGATAAGTACGCGATAATCCATTCTTTTGCCCATTTAATTTCTTTTTCGTCGTCAATATGGGCAAGCGGCTGGAATGACAGATCCTTCATGCCTTCGGCTGCCAGGTTATAAAAGTGGCCGCCTACGGCGTAGGTAAGTGCGCGGCTGGAAGCCGCTTTATCAAAAATGAATACGTTGGAATCTTTATATTTCATGAAATGCGCTTCCAGTGTATTCAACAATACAGATTTGCCGGAGCCGGACGGCCCGACAATTAACGTATGCCCTACATCGCCATCATGGAGCGACAGCCGGAATGGCGTATATCCCGCTGAGTCGGTGTAAAGCAATACAGGCCCCTTTAGATGTTTATTACTTTTGTCTCCAGACCAAATCGAGGTAGCCGGGGCCAGATGACAAAAATTTTGGCTGTTAATAACCGGGCGTCGGACGTTGCACTTATAGCAGCCCGGCAGGCTGCCGCGCCATGCGTCGATGCTGTTTTCGGTTTCGATATAGCCGGTAAATCCCATGGAGTTGATAGTTTCCATAATCAGGTTGGCTTTATCTGTGCATACTTGTTTGTTTTTATCCGTGACGATAAGCGTCATGGTATAGTAGCCATAGGACACAAAATCGTCCGTCAGTTCCCGCAGGGCCGCCGCGGCGTCCTCTTTGTTGCCGAGGGCGGATTCATCAATGGCGTCTTCCATCTTTGTTTTCGTGATGGATTTGCGGATGATAGTCCAGAGGCCTTTTACCTGCTGTCCCCACAGTTTGACGTAATTTGACAGTTCTTTATGGGCATCTGTTTTGGATAAACAGATAAAACGACTGACGAATCGGTATTCGATATTCAGCGCGTTAAAAACATCAAAAATGCCGGGAGAGGTAACGGGTGGAAAATTCATGAGCGTGATAATTTTCATGTATTTGCTGCCAAGTTTGGGCTCGCGGCCGCAAATGAGTCCGGCGTCTGCGATATAATCCCGCACATACAGCAGCGGATTGACATTTACAGCATCCATGCGTCTGTCTGATACAATATTATGCAGATACGTCAGTGTTTCTTCTTCTGTAAGCGGAATCATTTTCTGGCCAAAAACGAGTGCCAGCTGGTTGCGTATCTGTGCTGCCCGGTCGCGGAATTTGTCTTCAAACTCAAAATACAGTTTGGCATCCGCTTTATATTTCTTACTGGTTTTATCCTGCGAAGAGAAGAAATTCCAAAACCTGCGTTTTAATGTTTCCTGCGGCACATGATATAAAATAAAGTAATAATCTGTATCAAAATGAACTTTACTGCCGTAATAATCTTCTCGTTCGTCTTCCATCTGCTGCAGTATCGGCAGTGGCATATCTGAATGCTTATAATCCGTTTCGTAGTGCCGCTGGGCGTCAAAATACATGACAAATCCGGTAGGCAGTGTTTTAAAGATATTATTCAGCTGCCAGTTATAGTGCATCATTTCGATTTTGGTAGCGCTGTCCATATCCGGGCCGCGGAATTTAAAGACGACAAAAAGGGAATAATCCTCGCCGTGAACCAAATTCAGTTCTTCCGGATGGTTTTTATCATCCGGATCGATAGCGATCCATGGCAGCATATCCCGCACGGACGGCTGGTCGTGGTGGATATGGTTTTCGTTGGAAAATGCGGTTTTATATTTTTTCTGCATTTTCCTTTTGGCAGCGTCTTTTTTAGCCTGCTGCTTGTCTTTTTTATGAAACAGTTTAAACATCCGGCATCACCTCCTTTATGGTTTATAGTACGATTTATAGTTTCGGTTATTCCAAAACACATCTAAAAAATAGGGGTCGAATTGCCCCAGGTACCGGCAGATGAAATGCACACAGACGGCAATGCCGGGCACAATCAGCGTCTTGAAAAATATGCCGCCGACAACGCCTGCCAGCACTTCGGCAAGCAGTATATTGCGGGGAACGCCGCCCCAAAACAGGGGCTGCGTTAAACTGCGGTGCAGCGGTACTTCATAGCCTGCCGGCAGGTCTTCATCTTTTTTCATAGCAAACCTCCTGGCTTATAAACCATAAATAGTAAGGCCGCCTGCAGAAGTCTGTACGTAGCTGATAAGCGTAGGGGAGAACAGGGCTATTGCTACGGCGAACAAAATGCCGATCATTTTGCCGGATACCTGCCCATGACCGCCGTTTAACATGGAAAAGGCTGCACCGATTAAAGCGATGATGCCTAAAACAATCGGAACGGGGCCGGAAAACTGTTTAGCCAGAGAGTTTAACATTTTCATCCATGGCCATTCCACATCTCCAACGGTATCGCCGGTAAGGCCTACGCTTTGTGCAAACGACACGATACCGGACGACGAGAGAGCGATAGATAAACCGGCTACTTTATACAAATAACCGCGGTATGATTTTTCAATTTGTTTTTTAATAAATGCTGTTTTCATTGGGATAACTCCTTTCTAAACATGAGAGATAATAAAATGCTGTGCAGCTTCATCATATCGGTCGACTTGTATGATGTCGTTGACGACACGACCTTTTCTGCTGCCGCCAAGGGCTGTATATTCAATGAAAATGACTACATCAATGGCTTCGCCGATTAATGTATCAATATCACCGGCCGCGTCCGGGTCTTCTCTGGCAAGTGTCCGGATACGCGTTAGCGCCAGCTCTGCTGAGTTTGCATGCACAGTACAGACGCCGCCTGGATGGCCTGTATTCCAAGCTTTGAGCATCGTGTATGCTGCTTTATCCCGGACTTCGCCGACGATGATTCTGTCGGGGCTGCGCCGCATGCAGTCTGCCAACAGCTTTGTCATGTCGTAGCGGATTTTACCGCTGTTTGTTTCCTGCTGGGTAAACATTGCGGAATAATCATCGCTGTGGCATTGAATTTCAGGAAGATCCTCCAGACTGATAATCCGGTGATACGGGCAGAGTGTTGATACCGAATCGAGCACCGCGTTTAGAAATGTTGTTTTTCCTGTGCCGGTGCCGCCGGAAATAAGAATGTTTTTTCGCTGCCGGATGGCGTCTAAAATATACTCTTTATATGCAGCGGAGAGTGTACCGTTTTCGACAAATTCTGACAGCGTAAAGATTTTCAGTGCCGGTTTGCGGATGTTAAACTGCGGATTGCGGACGATTGGCGGTATTTCGCCTTGGAAACGTGCACCGTAGCCGCGGATTTCCGTAGATACGCTGGGGATATCCGAGTTGACGATTTTCCCGTTTTCGCCGCTTTGTCCAGCAACCAGCTCAATGATGGCCCGTATTTCATCCGGCAGAAAATGCATCTTTGTTTTGACTTTGCCTTCTTCTTGAGAGATATACCGGATAATGCCGTCGTCGTTACAATAAATTTCTGTAATGTCCGGACGGTGCATTAACGCTGCCAAATCCGGGCCAAGCAATGCATCGAGCGTGACATTTTCTGGCGTGTCCAATTATCCCATCCCTTCCGTATGCAGTTCTTCGGCAGCTGTTGAAGGTTCTTCCGGAGGTACTGTGTCTTCTGCCTGTTTTTGGCTTTCAAGCTTTTTTGCAAAGTCAGCATATAAGCTGACGTAGGTGTTAATAAGCGCAGATTTTTCATCACCGCCGTTTTCCAGCAGTTCCTTGGCTTTTAAAGCCATGCCGACTAAAAGAGCAATGTTGTCGATCGGGAATCCAGTCTGGCGCAGCAGCTTGATTGCGGTTTTATATTTTTCTTCTTTAATCTGTGTATCCAAGCTTTTCGCTTCCTGGGACGTTTTTTTCAGCATGGCGCGGAGCTGCTGTTCTTGTTTTCTGCGGCGTTCCAGTAATATCTGCTGCTTTTTTTTGAGGCGCCGCAGCTTTAATTCTGATACCACTCTATGCATCTCCTTTCCAATTTATTTTTCCAAATTTATTTTAAAACGGTTATCTTTTTTATCTTGTAATGCTTTTAACCGTTTTTCACGTTTTATATCTTTATTTATTTCATCTGCTCTGCCGCCAATGCGCAGCACATCGCTGACATACGGGGCATCCAGCAGTTTTTTTAAGAAAAAATTTTGTTCATAGTACTTTATTTTATCCGTCAGGATGGGCGGATTATTTTGCACAAACAGGATTTCTTTCTCGCCAAGCCTTCGTGATTCTTCCGCGGTCATCAGCGGCCGGGAAATTTCCGAGTGGGACACGTTTTTACCAAAAAACGAGCCGTTGTTGGATACGGACTCACTGATGATTGTCTGGTTGCCGAGATTTTTTTCGATGTAGGCGGCCGTCTTGTCCTCGTTCGGCGAGTAGTAGATCTGCAGGCTGGTATTCATCAGGATTTCATTGTCTTTGCCATAGGTCTTATACATCTGATCCAGCCCCTGCATAATAAGGAACCCTTTCATGCCGTAGCCTGCTGTAAATGCGAAAGCGGAAACAAATCGTTTTAAATTCCCTAAGCTGTTAAATTCGTCCATGAGCAGCAGGCACTTATGCTTATATGCCGGCTTGGCGGCCCGGCCTTTTTTGTATTCCGCAATTTCCCGCGTATGCCGGGCGATCATCATTTCGAAAAACAGCCGGAAGATAGGGGACATGCGGAGCAAATCAGACGGCGGCGTGATAAGGTACAGCGATACCGGCTTATTATTCCGCATTAGATCATCGATGCAAAAATCACTGACTCGTGTATTAGCTGTCAGCACCGGATCGAGATACTCTTTAAGTGCGGTATTCGCTGTGGATATGATGCTGCCCAATTCGTTATCCGGCTTTTTTGCGATTTCAATAAAGCCGCGGTTGATAATCGGATGTGAAAACTGCGTATCTTCATCAATCATGAGGAAGTCATCGGGATACAATGCATGCAGGTCATCCGGTGTAAAATGCCGGGTGACATATTCATTTTTATCTGAGTCCCAGTCTTCTATATCAATGCCGTTTTTGGGGACATGTGCAAAATTTTGCAGCCCTTGGATAGCTTGCACAAAATCCTGTACGACATAATGGTCGTCATCAATCGTGCCATCCTCCTCTACTTCCGGTGCCAGCGTTGCTTTTAAAAAGCTGGCGACAGTATAGAGATTCGGACGCTGCGGATAATGCTCTGGATCGGCGAAGTGGGCATACTTTAAATGCAGGATAACGATAGCTATGACATTGCCGGCATTGGCAATCCAGTGATCCGGATTTTCTTTGCCTTCGTAATTGGCAATGACATTGGCAATATTCTGTGCAGCTGCTACTTCGCCCGGCGTGCCAATATGGATTTCGTCGAGCGGATTCCATCGGGCGGATGACCCGTCATCTGAAGTCGGTTCGAATTTAATGACTTTCTGACCCATGGCTTTGCGGTAGCCTGCGGTGATGCCCCAGTTTTCCGATTTAATATCGTTGACAAGAACAGACTCTTTCCAGCCGCCGAGCAAGGTCGGGATGATCACGCCAACGCCTTTGCCGCTGCGGGTTGGAGCGACCAGCACGGCATGGCGGCTTTCATTATCTCTAAGATACATATGCGGCAGTTTTTTATAAAACTGAAAATATGCATTGTATATACGGCTCCACAGCCACGCGCTTGATCCTTTTTTGGGAGTATACGACGGCTGGTTTTTAAACCAGTTTTGGTACCTGCACATGCGTTTAACAAGCTTTATGCTGGCAGGTGTGCCGGGTTTTAATTTATGCAGCTTTTGTTCGATAATAGGGAGCTGTCTGCTGTACTTTGTCCGTAGTGCGTCTTGTCTTTTGTTAAACGCCATTTCGCCATAGCTTGTGGATTCTTTTTTCTTTGTTTCTATCCACCGGAGCAGGCTGGTGCAGGCTTTTGTAAATGCGTTGTCATACAATCCAACGACGATGCCGGAGCCGGAAATCAATCCCATGCCTACGAGGTCTTTATATGCCCCCCAGTGTGCTGTGCCGTGACTGGTAAGTTTTCGTTTCGGCTTACAGACAAACAGCAGCAGAAAGAACAATATAACGCCGACAACTGGGTAGAAAAGCAGGCCGGTAAAGAGATCCGGCACGTACTTATAGTACATGCCATACCATGTGAAAATTTTCCACGGCAGGTACCAATAGATGCTGCCGAACTGGATGAATGGCATGCCTAAAAATGCAGGGTCATACTCGATAAGTTCAGCAAATGCCTGCGTTGCCATGCTGCAGGCCACCGGAATGGGGGACAGGCACAACAGCAGCAGGAAAAACCTATTCATCGTATTCACCGATCAGCAAGTCTTTATTGATAAAAATGTTGAACTGCATACCCTGCGAAATGGTGATGGTCGGGTTGATGTTCGAATCTCTTGATAGAAGATTCGAAGCCGTTTCCATAACCTGTGCAACGGCACCGCTGACAGCTTCCTGTCCGGGGCTTCTGTCATCATCGCCGCCGGAATTTCCGGTTGCGCTTTGTGCTGCCGCGCCAAGGAGTGCCGTCATAAATGCTGTTTTAAAGAGCGTGCTGCTGTGGCTGGTGTATTTATCTTCCAGACCCGGCATGCCGGTGCCGTCGATAGCGTTTTGATTCGGCAGGTCAAGGCTTGAGCCGTCCGGTAAAATGATCCGGTTGAAAATAACCCCGATTCGTTTATTGCCACGGCTGGCAAGGCTGCCGTATTTGCCGATGATTTTGCTTCCTTGCGGTATCAGCAGATGCGTACCGGTCAGCGAATCATATACATCCTGCCGGACTAATGCTACGACATCGGCATTTGGGGTGTCGCTGGTAATGCCCGTCTGCAGGGTAGCTGGAATTACGGAGCCTGCCTGCAGGGTATATTCACCGCTTGATGATGCGTTTAAATAGGATGTTTCGTTATGCATCACTGGTGGTTCGGCTGCCATAGCAGTCGGCGCAGTGTTGTTAACTACAGCTTTGGTAACAGCGGCCGCTATTTTAAATGCGATTGCACTGTTCATAGCTTCATTTTCTGCCTTTTTAGCTTGTTCGGCTGCTTTTTGTGCCGGTGACTGTGATGGTTGCTGAACGGCTGCAGATGTACCGCTTGAATTAGACGAGAAAGACGACGGACGGGGAGAAGGGGCGGCAGCTGGTGCCGGTGTTCTTCGCACGGAAACGGCAGCAGAGCCGGAGGTTTGTGCCGCGGACTGCGCGGGACGGTACGGTGTGCTTGCCGTATGCGTCGTTGTTCCTGTTCCGTAGCCGGAAGACGGCGGGGTAGTACCCTGTGCCGTGCTATTTTGGTTCGGCTTTTTGGTTTTATCATACTTAGCAATATCTGAATACTTGCTTGGCAGTGCCTGGTCTGTTTTACTCATCGCAGTTGTTGATTGTGATAAGTGCTGCGGTTTGTCTCCCTCTTTCGCCGGATCGGTTGCCGGGGTAAATGCTGAATATGCCATGGCGCTGACAGCTACAAATGCAGCAACGCCGCCGGCAGCTAAAATATGTTTTCGCTTCAGCATTTTTGCTTGGCTGGCTTCATCCTGTTCGTCTTCCGGAAAAACAATTTCGCCGTCTTCCGGATCTTCTTCTGTTTCAGCAGTATCGGATGAGTCATCATCCAGTGCATCCCGGTGGTAGAAGTCATACGGTTCGTTTCCGTTTTCATCATCGAAGCCGTCATCAAATTCATCCTCATCACCGCGATGGAATTTCTTTTTGACTTTTTGTAATGCGCTGGAAATTTTATATTTTAATTCATCGCTGTCCATTATTTATCACCTCCGCGATAGATGCTTCCGTCACCGGAAGGCATAATGTCCAAATATGTTTTCGTTGAGTAGCACAGCCGGGCTTTTCTGAACACCCTGTCTGCAATGATATATCCGTTTTTAACGCGGTAGTTTACAAGTGTTAACTTATTCGCATCGTCCACGTTATACAGGGTGGGGAGGTCGTACTTATTAGACTTTGGCATCTGTATATACGTGTGTATACCGTCATCGAAAATAGCGGACGGATACAAGTTTGTTTCCAGCTGGCCATGCTTTTTTACTTTATATTTCTTATTGATTTTCTTTTCAACGTACTGGCCGGATTTTGTTTTTGTCATATATACGTCATAATAAATTTTTTCTTCCTTGTTTTTCCACGGCAGCGGTTTTTCTACCAGCTTTCGAAAGGATGAGTCTTCAGGAAAAGAAAATTGAACGATTGGTGTATAGTTTTCAGATACGCTGACGAGATACAGACGGTATGAATGCTGTTCTGTGTTGATAATCATATTTGTCTGTATGCCGGGAGCCAGTGGTTTGATATACACATGCGCTATGCCGCCAACCGTTGCCTGGTCGATAAGCCATCTCTTTGTATCACCTGCGTCAATGTTAATGACTTTTTCTCCAGCTTTCAGCTGGATATCTGAGATGAAGCCCATCTGCACGTTGACGTTGAATAAGCTGTCCGGCTTATACTCATATACCACTTTAGCGGCGGTACAGTCTCCGTCAGATGTCATGTACGTTGATTTATCAGCAGCGTAAGCAGACACACCGACTGTGCATATAAGGCAGGTGAGAATTATTTTTTTTAACTTCATTGTTCAACATTGCCTCCTCTTGACGTGGTGGGAGATGCTACTGCGTTGCTGTTAGCTGTTGTTGTTGATTCAATAGAAACAGTAAGGTCTCTGATTTTTAATCCGAGCGGATTAATTAGCAGTTCTTCTTCTTTAGACGGCGGGTCAACCGCTACTGTAAAGAGAGCAACGTAATTGACTTTCTTGTTGTTCGGGTTGCCAGACAAACTATATTCTTCTTCTGTCCAGCGTACCTGGTACGTCGATTTACTGCCCGGCTGCAGCTGAATGCTTTTAATAGTCGGCTGCACGGTCATTTTGCCAAGTTTTGTCTGCGGGTTATTGTCTTTCAGCATAGCCTGCAGCTTATTGGCTGATTCGTTTGTCAGGTAGTGTCCGGCCCGGTCGATGTTGTTTTTAAACAGCACCGGATCGAGCGGTACTGTACGGGTGTCTGTAACGAACTGTGCCAAGAAGTGCTTGATTTCGACTTCCTGGGGCTGATAGTTTGTTGATTTTAACTGCCCGCCGGTTTCTACCTGCCCGGTCGCGTTATCTACGCGGACGACGTAGGTTTTGTAATTGGCACTAACAGCAATAATAGATGTGATGATAACGCATATTGCAATAATGGCAACACAGGCTTTCATAAGCCAGTACGCGTGATCGCGCTCTGCCCGGCTGCGGGTTAAATCATCGCCGTATTTTCCCATGGCTCCTTTTTCAAGTGGATCTGTTGCATTTCCTTTTGGTGGTTTCGTATGGAATGGTAATGACATTTAAACACCTCCTTGCTTAAATTTATATCATAAAAATATCACAGTTTTATATAAAAGTAAATAGCAAATAACGTCTTATAAATGGCGTGATTAAGCCATTTATTATTCGATAAAAGAAAATTTATGATATTTTTTATAGCAAATATCACAAAAATTAGCGGAAAAATGATATAATAAAAGCAGGAGAGGAAACCTAAAAAACTTGCAATGCGCATTTACCCATGGCTCCTAACGAGCCGTGGCCATGCGCTATCCGCTTTGCGGATAGACCCCCTGGCGGGGACGCCTGCGGCGTAGGCCACAAGTGGCCTGATTTTCCTTCGGAAAATGGAAAAAATTTTTTTTAAATGTTCACAAAATATGCACAGAGGTGCCGTTATGCTTTACTATTTTGGCAATCATCCGCATGCTACCAGAGCAGACGGGTCTAAAATCAATACAAAAGCACATTATGACTATATCTGCCGGGAAGGTGGATTCGCCCGCATGCAAGATAAGGCAGAAGAACTGGCTTTTGTGTGCAGCGGGAATATGCCGGAATGGGCAGATACTGCTAGAAACTTTTGGGCTGCAGCAGAAAAAAACAGGCGGGTACATGGCCGTGCATATCGAGAAATCCGTATGGGGCTGCAGGAAGAGTTGTCTTTAGAAGATAATATTGCTATGGTGGAAGAGTTTTTAACTAAAAGCGGCATTGGTAAGAATCATGCATTTACGTATGCGATCCATGATAAAGTGGCTGCGTTTGATAAAGACCACCGCAATATTCATGTTCATTTAATGTTTTGCGAAAAGACTATTGAAAAAGACCGCCCTCTCGGCCCGAATGTGTATTTTAAGCAGTATGCCGTAGACCGTGACGGTATGCCATGTTCCGGGTATAAAGCTGATCGGTTCTATCATGATAAACGGGGTACGTATGCAATGCGCAAGATGTGGGCAGACATTGTAAATGCCAAATTCAAAGAACGGGGCATGGATATTTCCATAACGGAAAAATCCCTTGCAGCGCAGCGAAAAGAGCTGCTGGAACAAGGGAAAACGGAAGAAGCCGAACTATTAAATAGAAAGCCCGCTCCGCATTTAGGTGATGCATATAAGAATCCGAAGACGCTGGAACGGATACAGAAAACGATTGAAAAAATAGATGCGCAAACAGATGACCCGGCTGTTACTGAAGAAGAAAAAAACGAAACCGACAAGCAGCAGAGCATTCAAGAGCAAAAGCTCGTCATATTCGCAACAGATGCGTTGCTGCGCCGAACGATAAAAGAACTGCGTCGGGAGTACGAACGCTATCGCCGTCAGCAGATACAGGAAGAGGCTGCCCGCGCGGTTGAGCTTGATAAAGAAGACATGCTGCAGGCTTTGGAAGACAACCCGGTTGTTATTACTGGTGCGGATGTCTTTGCTGAATTTGAACGGCAGGTCAAGGCTTGCCAGGAAAAAATAAACGAAGGTAAAAAAGCCTATAATAATTTCAGAAAACAAGTTGTGCCGGAAAAGATAATGCGCTCAGTTGCTATTGAACGTGTTGTCGGCAGCGGTTACAAAAATGCCATGCGGCAGTATGACAATATTAAAAAAGAATTAGAACAATTTGAAAAGAAAAATAAAGAATTATATAGGGTTCCGGTTGCTGAGAAAGCAGATTTTTTACAGCAATACTCTGCTGCAATTACTAGGAAAAATCTGCTTTCAAAGCGCATTGCGGATTACACAAAAGCAATTAATGGTTCAGAAAAGACACACATTGAAAAAACTATGCAGGAAATAAAAGAAAACAACGATAAATGCATAGCTGCGTCTAAAAAAATCTACAGAGATATGAAGATTCTGTCACATAAGAAGCAGCAGCTTGAAACTAAAAAAACAGCAATAAAACAGCTGCCAGCTGACAAGATTCTGTATGCTGAAAAGCTTCATGATGTCGTACTGCGCAGTACTAAAATTGAAGGGCACCTTCCTGTCAAAGAGTATCCAATGGCTGCGTATAACGGGCGAGCGTATGCGCTGCTTGATATGCCAGATAAAGATATGATGGATAAAGCAGAAAAATACAAAGTATCCGCGGTCATGCTGGGAGATAAAACCATCAAAGGAAAAACTCCTGTGTATACAGCAACTATTCAATTTGAGCAGGGCAAACTGCAGATAAAAAACATCGAGAAAACCAATACGAAAGTCCGTACATATGCTTTAATAAACAGTCACAACAATGCCGTAAAGTCTCAGGCTAGACAACTGCAGCAGAGTAAATTTGTCGGAAAGCTGGACAAGATTATGTCCAAGGCACTGGAAGAAGATGCTGGCGGCAAATACAACGTATGGTGGCAAGAAGATGAAGAAAAACATAAAGACAAGGTACAGCAAGCCGAACAAGAAATGTATCAGGGGTGGAGTATGTAAACTTACAATCTGTACATGGATAAACTGGCTTATGTTTTTAAGGGGACAAATGATATGGATGCCATAGCTAAATGCAGCAATGATTTTAGGATATTCACAGTCTGGGTACTGCATGTATGAAAGTGGTATGCACATGCTTCCGACTAATCGGTTATTTACGCTTGCAAGGCACTATTAGGTGTTGGCAGATTACATCATTGGATTATCTGATGATGCCATGATAAAATACATAAAAGGAGTGGATTTATAATGATAAAAACGGAAAATGAAGCAATGCAGCATCATATTGAACAGCTGCTGGAATTAGGATATAAAGAAGAAGACCTGCCATTGATTTTACGGCGCGAAGAAGAAACCGGCATTTCGTTTGTGGCAGCACGCCAGCTGGATTTGGAGCAGCCATGGTTATTGGAAGAAGTGAAGGCCGATGCAGAAGAAAGCGGCTTTGTTTATGATGACTTATCTGCTGATGATAATGATGAAGATATTGAATGATATGAATTGAATAAATCTTTGAAAAGGACGAGTGAAAGCGAATGTCTAAGATTGGGAAAGATGGTAAGCCTATCGATAAAAGTTATTTAGAGGTAGGATTGCCAAAAGGAGTGACTGAAGACATAAATAATTACTTAGAAGCCAAGAGAACCAATGATTCTTGCCTTGATTGCTACTGGTGTGAATTGTATGGCACCATTAATTCTTTTCAAGTTGCAGATTTAATTACAAAAGAGCAGGCTGATTATTTGCGTGAAAAATACTTAGGCATGGAGGTTTATCATGATTGATTTTAGCGGTTGTAAAATAGATCCATAAAGACTTTTGGTGGCGCAAATTATCTTTAATTAGAGGTATATATATTAAGTACGTCAATAGATGGGAGAGATTTTGTTGGCTGTTAGAGATAATTTTGTTGAAAAATTTGCTTTAATTAAAGATACTTATCAATTAACATATCCGGAGTTAAATAAAATTTTAGGAATAAATGGAAAATCCACCATTAATGAATGGATTAGAGCTAAAAAATCTTTTCCTAATGAAACAGTGCTTGTCATTATTTCCAATACTTTCGCAGTATCCATTGATTGGTTATTAGGCCGTATTGATAGTCCTTATAATGAAAGTATTCTGACGAAGTTAGAAGAGGAGCACGCTGTTGCTATTTTTGAAATGGCAGTTGCTACGCCTATAACACCATTGCCTGAAGAATATAAAAATACGAAGCTACGGCGTAAATATTATACCCAGGGCCAAAGAGCGAATTTGATTTATGCCGCAATGTCTTCGTTTTACAAGACAGTGTTTTCTATAGGTACGTTGAAACAGCTTGAAAATAGCAAAGTAAATTTCACGCAAGATAATATCACAGAAGCTGATATCATTAAAATTCGCAATACTCTCAATAACTACATCGCTAATATCAAAGATATACGGCCATTGCTTTATAGAGAATTAGATGCTCCGGTCTTTGATCTGGAAGCAGCCGGACGACAATGATGACTGTAAATATAAACAGTGAAAGTTTTAGATTTATTATGGACATGAATCAGTCAATCAATTTGCTGAGCATATGTAAGGGCCGGCTTTAGTTCCATTAAAAAATCTCCATATAAAAAAAAGTCCCACTATGGTCCTCATAAGACACAAAAAAGTCCCCACACAGGAGTGGCAATTCCTGCAGGGGGTCTTTTTTGTGTTAATTTTTATAACTTAGGAAGATAATGTAATATGCGCACATATATTTGTGGATTTCTAAGCAAGAACCGACGAATAAAATGAATTTATATTACTTCCGAAAAATGTTGAATGTTGTCAGCGTTTTGTCTATATTTTACAAACTTTTTAGCCGACATTTTTGCCGACATTTTGCCGACTTTGATATGAAAAGCGAGGAGATTTTACAGTTATTGAGAAAATATGACAGTGACATTAAATAACATATAAATGGCGTAATTAAGCGAAGTATAAAATCCTTAAAGATACGCCTAAATTCTCATTTTTAATTACATCCGATAATTTAAGGTTATCGGATGTAATAATCGGTGTAAATCCTCCTCTCCAGATATTTGGCTGCCAATATGTAAAATAACTGCAACACATGAAAACATGTGTTGCACCATATTTCTGAAATAAATTGAGATACTAAAAATTTTTACACTTGGTGTTATAGTTGTTTACGTATGTGTAATGTATTATAGAAATATGAATATGAATCTGCATACTGGGATTGATATTATAATACGTATTGAAAGTTGTTTATATCCATGTTCATATGGTATTTTTAATCGTTTAATATGTGCTGCAATACTGTCATTTAAATTTCTTCAACGCTTGATGCATTTTTTATTTATTTTGATTACAATGTCCTGACTAAGCTTTTTTTCTGTATGTATTTGAATTTCTGTGCTATAGATAACTTTTATTATGTTAGGTATCTGATTGCTTGCGTTATCCTTATGATACGAAATGAAATAAGTTATCCATAATATACTAGTTGCCTGTCTGACTATATATATGTTATGCATCCTAAGAGAAAGGAGTAGGGGGCAAAGCGATTGGTATTCTCCCCCTATCCCCTGCTCTTTTACAATACATGTATATAGAACATATATTTGCCAATACGATTTTTCTCTCGAAGAACATTTATTCGCATTCCGTGCAAAAAAGAAGAGATATACGATTGCCGCATATCCCTTCTTGCATGTATTATTGAAGCGATGAAAATAGTTTGTTTTTGGTCCGTTCGGCTTCGAATTTGATTTTTTCGATATCTAAGGTTGTAAATCCTTTATTTTTCAACAGTACCTTACCATCTACTAAAACGGTATCTACATCAAAGCTGTTGGCAGAATATGCCAATAAGGACATCGTATCGTTTTTAGGATACCAATGCAGGCCTTCCCTGTCTATTAACGTAATATCTGCTTTATATCCTGCTTCCAACTTGCCGATATTTTGATAGTTGAGGCATTTTGCGCCGCCTTCTGTCAGTATATTGACGGCTGTTTCTGCTGGAATGACGATAGGATCTAACGTATTGGCTTTGTGAATCAAGGCAGCCAAATGCATTTCTTCCATAATGTCCAGATTGTTATTGCTGGATGCTCCGTCTGTGCCGAGGCCGACAACAATGCCTTTTTCCAACATTTTAGGAATTGGGGCAATGCCGCTGGCCAGTTTTAAATTACTGCCGGCATTATGGGCAACACGGACATGTTTTTTCGCCATAATATCCATGTCTGCATCATCAACCCAAACGCAGTGTGCTGCTAAGCAGCCGCAGTCCAAAATACCCAATTCATCCATCAGGGCAATCGGCGATTTGCCGTATTGTTTTTGAATGTTTTCTACTTCCCCTTTGGTTTCACTTAAGTGGATATGGATTTCTGCTCCCAATTCGTGGGCAAGATCGACAACTTGGCGCAAATAATCCGGCGGGCATGTATACGGCGCGTGCGGCCCAAGCATAACCGTAATACGGCCATTTGCCTGGTTGTTCCATGTCTGATAAAATTCTTTGCTTTCTTGGAGAGCCTGTTGGGCATTGGGCGTAATACCTGTCATGCCGCGGCATAAGCAGGCACGGATGCCGGACTCTTGTACTGCTTTGGCAACATCATCCATGAAGAAATACATATCTGCAAAGCTGGTCGTACCGCAGCGAATCATTTCTGCAATGCCGAGCATTGTTTGTGCATATACGACGTCGCTGTCCAATTTGTCTTCGGCCGGCCAAATTTTCTTTTCCAGCCAGTCCATGAGCTGCATATCATCAGCATAACTGCGAAAGACCGTCATGGCAATATGGTTGTGTGTATTGACAAACCCAGGCAGTGCCAACATATTTTTGCCGTCAATGACTTCATCATAGAGTTCCTGAATAGGTGCTTCCGGAAAGCTGATAATTTTGTCACCGTCAATGGCAATGTTTTGGTTTTCTTTGATACGGTGGTCCTGGTACAGGGCAACATGTTGAATGAGTTTTTTCATTGCGCTGTGCTCCTTATTAGTCCAAGTTCAAGTATTTACGTTGTTCTTCAGAAAGAGAATCAATGGCATATCCCATCGAAGCCAATTTGATTTTAGCGATTTCATTATCGATGTCATGCGGCAGTACATAGACATGATTTTCGAGTTCTGCATGATGTTCGAGAATATATTTGGCAGCCAATGCCTGTACGGCAAAGGAAAGGTCCATAATTTCTGCTGGATGTCCGTCGCCTGCTGCCAAGTTTACCAAGCGGCCTTCTGCCAGCAAGTTAATGATATGGCCGTTAGGAAGTTCATATCCTTCAATATTATGACGGGCTTCAAAATGGCGAACGGCTAACGCTTCCAATTCTTTTTTGTTGATTTCAACGTCAAAATGACCGGCATTGGCCATAACAGCGCCATCTTTCATATTTTTCATGTGTTCGCCGCGAATAACATCTTTATCCCCTGTCAAGGTAACGAAGATATCTCCGACTTTGGCAGCTTCTGCCATGGGCATAACTTCAAATCCGTCGAATACAGCTTCAATTGCTTTAATCGGATCTACTTCCGTAACGATGACATGCGCACCTAAGCCTTTGGCACGCATAGCGCAGCCTTTACCGCACCAGCCATAGCCTGCAACGACAACTTTTTTGCCGACAACCGTAAGGTTTGTTGTACGCATAATGCCGTCCCATGTAGACTGGCCTGTGCCATAGCGGTTATCAAAGAGGTATTTGCAGTAGGAATCATTGGCTGCAATCATCGGGAATTTCAATGTACCGGCTTTGTCTAAACCATGAAGCCGATTGACGCCGGTTGTCGTTTCTTCCGTACCGCCCAGCAGGTTTTCCATAGCATCCTGGCGTGTTGTATGCAGGAGATGTACTTGGTCGCCGCCATCATCAATAATGATATCCGGTTTATGGTCCAAGGATTTATTGAGGAAATTGAAATATTCTTCGTCTGTTGCGCCGTACCAAGCATATACAGTTAAGCCGTCTTCTACCAATGCGGCAGCAACATCATCCTGCGTAGACAACGGATTGCTGCCCGTTACGATGACATTGGCGCCGGCACGATGAATGACTTCTGCTAAATAGGCCGTTTTAGCTTCCAAATGGACACTGACGCAGACGGTTTTTCCTTTAAACGTTTGGGCTTCTTTTAATTTATCACCAATCGCATTTAAGGTCGGCATGTAATGATCGACCCAGCTGATTTTTTCATGACCACTTTTGGCTAATGTAATATCGCGAATAATTGATTCCATGTGATAATGACCTCTTTTCTATAAATTTGAAAAAAATGTTTGAACCTTTTCATCATCAGGATGAAGGATAGTTCCTTTTTCTGTAAAAATACCTTGAATATTTTCATGAGGCGTTACGTCAAATGCCGGATTATAGACTGGTGTATCCGGCAATGCCGTTGCCGCACCGTGAAACAGGCGGACTTCATCATGGCTTCGTTCTTCAATGGGAATTTCCGCTCCCGAAGGAAGTGAAATATCAAACGTTGAAATAGGAGCCGCAATATAAAAGGGAATATGATGTTCTTTGGCTAAAATAGAGACACCATATGTACCGATTTTATTGGCCGTATCCCCATTGTGCGCAATGCGGTCAGCACCTACGACGACAGCATCAACGCCTTTGGTTTTCATTACCCAGGCAGCCATGTTGTCGGTAATTAACGTAACCGGAATATGATCTGCCATGAGTTCAAATGCAGTCAGCCGTGCTCCCTGCAGCAGCGGACGGGTTTCATCAGCATACACCATTTTCACAAGTCCCCGCTGGTGCAGCATACGGATAACGCCTAAAGCTGTACCTACACCGGCTGTCGCTAAAGCACCGGCATTGCAGTGCGTCAAAATCGTTAAGGGATGCCCTATTTTTGCTAATTCATCGGCACCATATACGGACATAGCCGTATTGATTTTGATATCTTCCTGGTGAAGCTGTACAGCCAATGCTTCTAATGCTGATAGGATATCGGCTGTCGGCTGATGCGCTAAAGAAAATGCCTTAGCCTGCATTTTTTCCAAAGCCCAATGGAGATTGACAGCTGTAGGCCGGGATGCATCCAATTTTTGGCAGCAGTCTGCCAGTTTTTGTAAAAAAGATGCTGTCGCAAGAGTCGGTTCGGTTTTGACAATCGTCTGCGCTGCCAAGACAACACCGTAGGCTGCCGCAATACCGATAGCCGGTGCGCCGCGAACCGCCAATATAGAAATCGCGTCATAGACATCCTGCCATGTTGTACACGTAATATATGCTTCTTCCAAGGGAAGCTTTGTCTGATCCAAAAGGATTAGCTGGCCATGCTGCCAGCGCATTGTTTCCATCATAGTTACACCATAAAGCCGCCGTATTCTGCTAACGCGTGGCGGCAGTCACAATCTGTATCTGCATACAATTCTATACATTTCATTATTAACTGGCGAAGACGAGACGCATTGTCTGCCATACATTCCAATACTTCCGAAGGCGTCAGCTGTTCCGGTGAAATGCCGGCAGCAAAGTTGGTAACCATCGAAATGGTTGCATAGCAGATTTCGGCTTCCCGTGCCAGGCATACTTCCGGCACGTTGGTCATACCGACTAAATCGCCGCCCAGTTTTTCATACATTTTTATTTCTGCCGGTGTTTCAAAACGCGGGCCTTCCGTACAAACGTACGTGCCTCCCTGATGCAGCGTATACCCGCCTAATTCTTTGCCTGCATCCCATACAGTCTGACGCAGATGGGGACAATACGGTTCTGTCATATCAACATGAACGACTCCGTTTTCACCGCCATCAAAAAACGACGTATGACGCATCTTCGTAAAGTCGATGAATTGATCTGGCAGCACCAAATCTCCTGGCTTAAAATCAGCATTGAGTGAACCGACAGCTGTAGTAGATAAAATAGCTGTAACGCCAAGCCGTTTTAGTCCCAATATATTCGCGCGATAGTTAATCAGATGCGGCGGAATGGAATGTGTTTTTCCATGACGAGGTAAAAACACAATTTCTTTTCCCTTATAGGTGCCGCGGGTATAATGAATGGTACCATAAAACGTGTCTAACTGGCTTTCATGCCGGTTTTCCAATATATCCGGATTGCAGACACCCGTACCGCCAATGACAGCAAGCAACCCCATAACACTACTCCTTCCCTTTTGTTGTATGCGCTGCATATAAGGCAGCTAATTCATCATGACTGATTACATATTTGGCACCGCAGTAATGACACGTCATTTCTACCTGTGGGTCTTTTAGCAATTCTTCTTTGTCTTTATCCCGCAGCGTTAATAAGACACGTTCAATCCGCTGCCGCGAGCAGGTACACTGCCAATATGCGTTTTGACGGAATAATTCTTTATAATGCATACCGCTCAAAATAACCGATACCAACTCTTCGCCGTCAGGATGGTCCCGCAAATAGGACGTAATTGGGCCGATTTGTGTAATATTGGCTTCTACTCTAGCCAAATCTTCTTCTTTCACTCCCGGCAGTGCTTGTACCAAAAATCCGCCTGAAGCGGCAATCGTATAATCTTGCTTGACAAGAACGCCTAAACTGATCGTAGACGGAATTTGTTCTGACGTAAAAAGATAATATGCAATATCTTCGGCAATTTCGCCGGATACGAGTTCAGATTGGCTTGTATAGGTCGTCTTTTCCGGTGTAAAGCGCGTTACCGTAAGCTGGCCGTGTTGTCCTACTGCCGTACCGACGTCCAATTTGCCGTTAGCTTTGAGCGGCAAATCGACAGTGGGATTATCTACATATCCACGTACTTTATTGGTATCAAATGCATCGGCATGAACAGCTCCTAACGGGCCATCTCCAGAAAATTTCAAAGAAACCCCTTCGTGATTTTTATAATCACCGGCCAATAATAAAGCCCCGGTCATCGTCCTGCCCAAAGCGGCACAGGCAACGGGCGATAAATGATGGCGTTTGCGGGCTGTTTCTGTTATGTTGCGTGTCACAGCGACAGAAACGCGAATCAGTTCGTCTGATGTATAATGAATAATTTTATCTGCTATAGGCATACTGTGTAATATCCTTTCTAAAATAAATCTGATTCTTATTATACTACAGGATAGTATTTTACGCACTATCCACTTCATATCTTTGTCAGAAACGGCAGCACATATCCTGCATGCATTTTCGCATGGCGAATAAAACAGAAACTAAGAACAGACGTTTCTATCAGCCTGCGCCTAATACACTGCCAACAATGATTCCCAAATAGGTACCAATGACATAGCCAAACGTGCCTACCAGCATACAGGGGCCAATAAGACGAACCCATCCCAAAGAAATTGCCATGCCGGCTGCTGTTGTCGGTCCGCCGATGTTGGCATTGGATGCCAGGACAATTTCTTCCAGGCTAAAATGAAACAGTTTGCCGCCGACAAAGCAAAACAGCATATTGACTAATACAATAATCAAGCAAAATACAAACAAAAACGGCGCATTTAAAATGATTTCCATGACGGATGCCGGAACGCCAATGGCAAAGAAAAATAAATAAATGAAAAATGTGCCGATTTCCTGCGCCCCATTCATATAGGCAATTTGTTTTTCGCAGCATGTAGCAAATACCATAGAAATAATAGTAATCCAGACATACTGGCTGCCAAAAAACGTGTTGCACATATGCAGTACATTGGATTCTGTCGGAATCGCGCTGCCCAGCCATGTACCAATGGCTTTGGAAACCGTGACAACTAATACGGCATACGTAATATTAAAGGCAATATCTTTTAAGGAAATATCGCGCCGGCTCCAATAAGCGGCTGCCTGGGTAATGCCTTCTTTGGAAACACCTTTCTGCTCTACGTCCTGAATGTGAGGATGCAGGTAATGGCGGCGGAAAAATGCGTTTCCTACAATAGCTAAGAGAATTAGAAAATAAATAGCCATATTCAAATTGTCTGCCACGATAGTAGAAGAAATAATAGTACTGTGCGGTTTGAATACATCTGCCAAGGCGACAAAATTTACGCCGCCGCCGATATACGATCCGGTCATCATCGCTGCTACTTTAGGCAAATCTTCGATAGAAGACTGCAGTAAAATAGTAGCCACCACTGCACCCACTACGGTTCCGGCAGCCCCGATGAGAAAAATAAATAAAAGACGGCCTGTTTCCCGCCAAATTTTACTCAGATTAGCTTGCAGCAGCAGCAGCGGAATCGCAATAGGAACAGCATATCCCCACACGACATCGTCAAAAATCGGAGCGTGCGTAGGAATTACACGGCAGTTGACCAGTACAACAGCTAAAAGAATAGCAATGACAGCACCGGAAATCTTAGAGGCCCACATATACGTATGTTCCAAATAAATGGCAAGCGAAACTGCCAGCAGCATAATAGAGGCCAAAAGCCACGTGTTGTCAGGACTAATGAATGCGTTCATAAAAAATCTCCCTTTACATATTTGATATATAATAATTCCAACTCACTTATTATAGGCAACTTTACTTAGATTGACAAGACAGATTGCAAAATAAGTTTTATCATATGAAAAAAGGGCTGTCACATCATAATGCGATAAGCCCTTTTTCTGCTATATTCCGTATATAAGCCTGTCCGTATACAACGACTATGCATGCAGCGCTGCAATAGCTGCTTTTCTATCTGCAGCACCAAAGACGGCACTGCCGGCAACTAAAAACGAAGCCCCTGCGTCCTTGACAGACTGTACTGTTTGTGCGTTTACGCCGCCGTCTACTTCAATTACGGCCTGCGTATTGCCTGCCGCAGCCAGCAGTTCATTTGCCTGGCGGATTTTCGTCAAAGCATAAGGAATAAACTTTTGACCGCCAAATCCGGGGTTTACGCTCATAATAAGAATCATATCAAGCTGAGAAGCTACACACGATATGGTGCTGACCGGTGTAGCCGGATTCAAGGCTACGCCGCATTTCATGCCGGCTTCACGGATTTGCTGCAGTACGCGGTCCAAATGAATGCATGCTTCTTGGTGAACCGTTACATACTGCACGCCTGCTTTTGCCAAGCCGTCAATATACGTTTCCGGATGTTCTACCATCAAATGCGCATCAAAAGGCAGCTGCGTACACGAACGCAAAGCGGCTACGACAGGAACCCCAAAGGTAAGGTTGGGGACAAAATGTCCATCCATCAAATCGAGATGAATGCAGTCCGCACCGTTTGCTTCGACATCCTGGATTTCTTCGGCAAGGCGTGAAAAATCAGCAGATAAAATAGAGGGACAGACCATAATAGACATAACTATCGTTTCCTTTCTGTAATAGATGCTAAAATCTTACAATACGTTTCATACCGTTCTTTTTGTATCAAGCCTTCCTGTACAGCTTCTTTGACAGGACAATCTGGTTCCGAAAGATGCAGGCAGGAAGAAAAACGGCAATGCCCGCCGTAAGGCGCCATGTCAGGAAACAAGGGGAAAATTTCCTTTGCATCCAAATGTTCAAATTCCAACGAACTAAAGCCAGGCGTGTCGACGACATACGTATCTTCTTCCAGCTTCATGATTTCTGAATGGCGGGTCGTATGCCGTCCTCGCTTAATTTTTTCGCTCACAGCGCCAATAGACAAATCGTGTCTGTTTAAAATTTTGGACAAGAGACTGGATTTACCGACGCCGGAAGGACCGGCAAAGGCTGTCATTTTGTGGGGCAGCAGCGCTTTGATGGGTTCCAGCCCTTCTTCTTCTTTAGCTGAAACAAGGTATACTTCATAGCCGCACTGTGTATAAAAGCGGCTGTATGCCTGCGCCGTAGAAGCATCCAAATCGCACTTATTGAAACAGAGTTTGGGATGGATGCCGCCGTATTCACAGGTCATCAAAATCTTGTCAATCAAAAATTGGTTGGGATCGGGCGACTTAGCCGCCATAATGACAAACATTTGATCAATGTTGGCAATAGCCGGCCTGCGAAGGGATGTCTTTCGCGGCAGTATCTTTTCGACAACGCCTTTGCATCCGCCCAGCTCGGTAATTTCAAGTTCATCGCCGACGAGGATTTTGGTTTTGATTTTACCTCGCCGACGGCATTCTACCAGTTCATCTGCTCCTATATCTACATAGTAATATCCATTGTAATTTTTTATAACGCGACCGATTGTCATATGTCTCCTATTGTGTTAAATGTACTGATCTTGAACCAAGGAATTATTAATATATACTTTGACCCGCGTCCGGCCAGTACCGCTTACATTTTTCGTAATGCTGTCGCCGCCGGATTGGTTTCTATCATATACGACACGGGAACCGTTGTCATCATTGACGACGATCTGTACATGCTGGCTGGAAGCCCCGCTGGGAACACTGATATTGACGGTTCCATAATGAGGTGTTCCGGCCGGTTCCTGATTATTAGCGTTGCTGTCTGCCGTGCCGGCGCCGGAACCGGATGAATCAGATGCATCTGCTGCCGGGTATTCAACCGTCAAATCAACGGTTTTATCATCCCGGACGCTTTGACCGGTAACTTTAGCTTGTCCATTGTCTTTCGACGAATCCAAATTAGCCACATTGCCTACGGAATAGCCGGCATTTTCCAGTGCCTGTACGGCTGCGTCCAAGGGCATGCCGCTGGTATTAGGTACATTGGCATCCGTTTTTGCCGTATTTTTGTTCTTACTGCTGTCACTCTTGCGGCAGACTACGACATCTATGGCTGTTCCCTTGGCTACTTTCTGCGGTGAAGACGGATTTTGGCTGACAATTTTCCCGTCTGCATAGGTATCGCTTTCTGTATAATGAACGGAGCCTATTTTCAAGCCGATTTCTTTTAATTTCTTTTTCGCTTCATCCAAGGTCAAATCCCGCAAATCCGGTATGAGTACTTCAGAGCCTTTATTGCCCTTGCTGACTGTCAAATAGATAGTTCGGTTTTCTTTGACGACAGCTCCGCCGGAAGGCGTTTGCGAAATAACTTCCCCGACCGGTACTTCAGAGCTTTCTACTTCTTTAACGGAAACATCCAAATGTTTCTTAGACAGGATTTCTTTGGCAATTTCCACTTGTTTTCCCGTTACATCCGGGACGGTAATGTTTTCTGTACTCCAAAAATTACCAAACGAGAAAAAGGCCCACATAAACGCAACGAGAAAGATACCCAGCATGCCGATAATGATTGTTTTTTGTGAATGGCTGCTGGTCCAATCCATAAGCCGCGAGAAAAGGTTCTTCTTTTTCTTTTCTTCTTCCATTTTTAAAGGCGGCAGTTTTTGGGTCGCGAAATTATTTTTAATAATCGGCATGGCCCCTTTATTGGTATTGACAAACCCTTGGGAAAGGCGCAGTTCCGACATCATTTCGCCAATGGACTGAAAACGGTCATCCGGATTTTTATGGCCTTGAGGATACACTGTTCTACCAGCCTGGGAATGCGGCGATTGTATTTGGTAGGCAGGGGAATATCATCCTGTACATGCTGCAGGGCGACACTGATTGCCGTGTCCCCTTCAAAAGGAACGACACCGGTCATCATTTCATACATGACAACGCCGAGCGAATAAATATCCGTCCGTTCATCGACAGGTCCGCCGCTGGCTTGTTCCGGTGAAAAATAATGAACCGATCCCAGTACGGCATGGTCATCTTTATTGCCTACGCTGGAATTGATAGCCCTGGCAATGCCGAAATCAGCCACTTTAATACGGCCTGTTTCTGTGACCAATATATTATGCGGCTTGATGTCGCAGTGGACAATGCCGTTTTTATGCGCGTTTTCTAAGGCTTCCCCGATATCAAAGGTAATTTGAATAGAGGTATTAATCGGAAGATGTCCATGTTTTTCTATATATTCTTTTAGTGTTTCACCGCGCACATATTCCATGACGATATAGTGCACATTTTCGTCGTAGCCGACGTCATATATATTGACGATATTCGGATGGGACAATTTGGCAGCTGCCTGCGCTTCTTGGCGAAAACGGACAACGAAATCATGGTCGTTGCCATATTTGGAGTGCAGCACTTTTACAGCTACAATGCGATCCAGCAGGATGTCTTGTGCTTTATACACAATAGCCATGCCGCCTACGCCGACTTTTTCTAATATCTTATATCTATTATCTAAGATATGACCAATCATTTTTAGATTTTCCACCACTTTCATAGTCGTAATCTTGATTATATGGTTGTTAAGATGGCAGTAACATTATCTTTGGCACCATTTTCATACACTGTTTCAAACAATCCATTGATGATGTCACGCTCATTGCGGCCGTAGTCTCCAATGGCTGCTGCTAATACGTCTGTGTCAATAAATGACGTCAGGCCGTCAGAACAAATCAAAATTCTATCTTGGGGCAATACCGGAAACGCCCCGCTGTCTACCAGCAGATTTTCATCTACGCCGACAGCCCGTGTCAGGACATGGCGCTGCGGATGATTTTTTACTTCATCCGCAGTGATTTTTCCTTTATCCAGGAGTACCTGCACAATCGTATGATCTGTGGATATTTGCTTAAATTCGCCGTCGCGGTATAAATAAATGCGGCTGTCTCCTACGTGCCCCCAAAATGCATAATGGCGGGCCAATGTAACAATAGAAATCGTCGTCCCCATTCCCTGCAGCGACGGGTCTATCGTCGTTTTGCTAAGGATGCAGGAATTGGCATATTGAATTGCCTTTTCTAATTGTACTGGTGCTGCGTAGGTGAAATTTTTAAAATAGTATGCAATCGCTTCTACTGCCGTCCGGCTGGCTATTTCTCCGCCTACATAACCGCCCATACCGTCTGCTACGGCTAAGACATTTTGTTCCTGGCTGATATAGAAAGAATCTTCGTTTACTTTGCGCACCAAACCAATCTTTGATTCACCGTATGTGCCCAAATTCTCACGTCCTCTCACGGTGTTTTATTACTGGGTATACATAATTCATATCATATTCCCCATCACATGTCAAATTTTTTCGCGTTTGATGCGAAGCTGGCCGCAGGCCGCTTGAATGTTGCTGCCCATTTCACGCCGCAGCGTGACAGAAATGCCGTTTTTTTGCAAATAGGCTGTAAAGCTTTCCATGTCAGCAGCAGACGGCCTGTATAACCCGACATCATAGTTGTCATTAATAGGAATCGCATTGATTAAGATGTTTTTACCGCCCAAAAGCTGCACTAACTGGCGGGCACAGGAAATATTGCAATTCAAATTTTTAATAAGGATGTATTCGTATGTAATTTTACGGCCTGTTTTTTCAAAATAGTTGTCTGCCGCTTTGATAACCGCGGCAATAGGATACTTGTTGGTAATCGGCATAATATGGCGCCGCATGCCGTCCGTCGGTGCATGCAGGGAAATGGCCAGCGTAATCGGCAGACCCTCGTCTGCCAATTTATACATGTTGGGAACAATACCCGATGTAGACAAAGTAATATTGCGGTATCCTAAATAAAACGTATCTTTCTCGTGAATCATATGCAAAAAGCGGATGACATTGTCATAATTGAGCAAAGGTTCTCCTGTCCCCATGAGGACCAGGGAATGCAGTTCCGATGACACGTATTTTTTAAATGCCAAGAGCTGAGCCACCATTTCGCCGGCAGATAGATTGCGGACAAACCCGTTTTTTGCAGATGCGCAGAAAGCACAGTTGACAGCACAGCCTACTTGCGATGATACGCAGATCGAGTTGCCGTAATCATGTTTCATCAATACGGTTTCTACCGTATTGCCGTCATGAAGCTTCAGCAGCAATTTGACGGTCTGACCGTCCGGGGCTTCCAGACGAGATACAATCGATGGGAAACAGATGGGCAGAAGTGTGGACAGCGAAGCCCGGTCTGCTTTCGGGAGCAGCACCATATCGTCCCAAGAAAACACATTTTCTTTGTATAGGTAATGAAAAATTTGATCGGCACGAAATTTTTTCATACCGTGTTTGACCAAAAACGTTTGCAGTTCTTTTTTAGTCATATTAAAAATATCGTTCATCTTATGCTCCTCTTCTCATGCGGGCAATGAAAAAGCCATCAAGATCGTCATGCTGCGGCAATAATTGGACACAAGGCCCTTCCTGGTTGACGTGGCAGAAGGGAACGGCATTTTCCAAGGTGAAATCGGAATGGTTTTTTAAAAATTCGCGGACAATCTGAACATTTTCTTCATCATGTATGGTACAAGTACTGTAAACCAGTATGCCTCCCGGCTTGACGCATTGGGAAGCGCTTTCCAAGATGCGCCGCTGCAGTGCCGGCAGTAATTTTAAATCACTCGGTTTCTTGCGCCAGCGCAAATCAAGCTTATGCCGCAGCACTCCCAGACCGGAGCAAGGCGCGTCGACAAGAACCCGGTCTGCTTTTCCTGCGTACGATTTGCCGATAGTGCAGGCATTTTGAAGCATCGTGTGTACATTCGTCAGCCCCAGCTGCTGTGCGTTGCGTTCGATAAGGCGAAGCTTATGTTCATAAATATCGCCGCCGTACACCGTGCAGGAAGGGCCGCCTAAGGCTGCCAAATGCGTGGTTTTGCCGCCGGGGGCTGCGCAGACATCCAAAATCACTTCATGGGGCTGCGGGTCCACGACATGGGCAACCAATTGAGACGGTTCATCTTGAATAATGGCCAATCCTTCTTTTAAAACAGACAGGCCGTTAATATTGGGAATATCCGATATATAAATGCCTTCGGGTGAATACAGTGATTTGCTGGCATGTATGCCCTGGTCAGCTAACTGCTGCAGCAGTGCGTCGCGGCTGATGCGGCTTGTATTGGTCCGCAGGCACAATTGCGGGATACTGTCGAAATATTTGCAAAGTGCAATCGTATCCTCTATGCCATATGATTTTATCCACATATTGATGAGCCATTCCTGCTGGTGATACGTCAGCGTAAGATGCAGCCGCGCATTTTCTTCCAGCGTAGGAATAGTAAATTCCTGACGGCGGCGAATACTGTTGCGCAGCATGGCATTGACGAATTTTGCCATGCCTTTGTTGCCAAAACGGGTAGCCAGCTTGACAGCTTCGTTGCAGGCAGCTGATTCGGGAACTTTTGTCATGCCGAAGATTTGATACAGCCCGAGACGAATAATTGCCAAGCAAACAGGGTCCAATTTGGCAAGTTTCCGGCTGCTGATTTGGGAAATAATCCAGTCTAAGTAATTCAGATGGCGCAGTGTCCCATAGACGAGTTCTGTATAAAAACGGCGGTCTCTGTCCGCCAAGCCTTGCTTCTGTATGGTTTGTGATACAACAATATTGCTGTATCCTTCATCCTTGCATATAGTCACCAGACTATGGAAGGCAATTTCACGTACGTTCATGATGTTTCTCCTATCATTGTATCTAAAAGGGTATGCAGTGCGAATATGTTGACCTGCGTGTTCAAACAGGGACCGTTAGGCCGTTCATTTAAAAGGCCGATGACCGGCAAAGGGGCTGTATCATGCATGCCGCTGATTAAATCCCGTTCACAGGCGATGGCAATTACCAGCTTGGGATGATGCTGCCGTACCAGCTGTCTGGCCAGCGTTCCGCCCGTTGCAACGACAAAATGAACGCCATGCGCCTGTGCCAATGACAAAATCGTGCCAACGGGGCAATGACCGCACTGACGGCAGTTATCAATCGTTCGCGTGATTTTGTGCGGGCACTGATCCCACTGCAGACAATGGGGTGCTAATATCAAAATATCCTTGGGCATAAAATGCTGTTTTTTACGCAGCGTCACGGCATTGCGTGTGGTAATATAACCATAACGAATCCGGTGCGCTTGTCCGCAAAGGCGAGCTATGCCTTGGGTAAAGGGAAATAAAAATGAAATATAACGCAGACAGACTGCCTGCCATATGTCGTGCTGACACCACGATGTATAGATACACAGCAGCGTGGCTGTATATATGGCGATGTTTCCCCCAATCCAGCCGTACACGGCTGCATGCAGCATTATACTGCCATACGGCACGCCGTACAGCAGCAGGCCCGGCTCCAGTACAAGACAGCTTAAAAGCAGGACAACTGCAGCAAGTACTGCAGCTATCCCGCTCATAATCATAAAAAGAATGGTCGGCCGCAATTCTTGTTTCACGGCAGCATCACCTCTTACAGCATATCCCCTGCGGTCCATGCCACACCCTGCAAAAATTGAGCGGCAGCCATGCGTTTGCGGCTTTCCGGCTGTACTTCACGGACGCATAATGCGCCGCTGCCCGTTTGCACGGTAAATTGTTTTTTTGAAATACTGATAATCGTGCCGGCAGGTGCCGTAGTTCCTTCTACTACATCGGCGGCCCAAATTTTCAGCCGTTTGCCGTCCCACATGATATAGGCTCCTGGATGCGGGTCCAATGTACGAATCAAGCGTTCAATACACACTGCATCCTGCGACCAATCAATGCGCGCCATGTCCTTGTCTATTTTAGCCGTATACGTGGCTTGGCTTTCTTCTTGAGGCTGGGCATGTTTTTCGTATGTTTCAATATCATCCAGTACATCGCTGAGCGTATCTGCGCCCAGAACAGATAATTTATCAAACAGCGTGCCTGTTGTTTCTTTGGCGTCCAGCGGGATTTCTGCTTTTTTCAAAACAGCACCGGTATCCATGCCTTCATCCAGCATCATAATGGTAACGCCGCTTGTCTTTTCCCCGTTTTTAATCGCATATTGAATCGGTGCGGCACCGCGATACTTCGGAAGCAGCGAGCCATGGACATTGAGACAGCCGTACTGCGGAATATCGAGCACAGCCTTGGGCAGAATTTTACCATAGGCGATGACGATAATCACATCGGGATGATACGCTGACAGTTCAGCAATTACAGCATCATCCTTCATGCTGTCCGGCTGTTTGACAGGCAGGTGCAGTGCCAGTGCCTTTTCTTTAACGGCAGAATACGTCACCTTTTTGCCCCGGCCGCGCTGTTTGTCCGGCTGTGTATAGACGGCAGCAATATCATAGCCGTCATCATATAATCGCTGCAGGGAAGGAACAGAAAAATCCGGTGTTCCCATGAAAATAATTCGTAATGGTTTCATTAGTCCACTCTCCGTAAATTTTCTGCTTTTTCAATAAATAACGTGCCGTACAAGTGATCGATTTCGTGTTGGAAAATGCGTGCCAAAAAGCCTTCCGGTTCATAGATAACAGTTTTGCCGTGACGGTTTAAGGCGCGGACTTTAATCTTTTTGTAGCGGCTGACGCTGCCGTAGTAGCCAGGTACACTCAGGCAGCCTTCCACTCCCATTTCCGTTTCTTCGGAATGGCTTAAAATTTCCGGATTAATCAGTTCAATCAGTCCATTTCCATCATCTAAGACAACGATTTGCAACGATTGGTTAATCTGCGGTGCAGCTAGTCCCACACCTTCGGCAGCGTACATTGTTTCTGCCATGTCGTCCAACAACTTTTTCGTATGTTTTGTAATATGGTCAACTGGTTTTGCTGTCCCTTTTAAAATAGGCGCTCCAGCTTCTATGATTTTTAAAATGGCCATGCTTTCACCTCATATAATAATAACTTGTGTAAGATTCAATCCATCGTTTCATTATATAACAGATTCGATATTTATACCACTAAAAGATAGCAAATAGGATTAAAAAGCCGGATCTACATCGATCAGCACGCCTGTCTGCCAGCACAACGGTTCTTGGCGGATATACGTTTTGACAGCAGATACGTCTTTTCCTTTGATTAAAATAATAATCCGGTATTTATTTCGTATCTTTTTTATCACATCCACATACGGATCTGTGATTTCAACAGCCGAGCCATGCGTCGTATTCCAGTACTGCAGTGCCTTGGCAATATCATTGCCTTTTTGCCAAAGCTGTGTTTCGTCTTCATCTGTAATAATCAGCTTAATCAGCTGATGAAACGGCGGATACAACAAGGCTTGGCGAAACTCAATTTCCTGTTTATAAAATGCAGGATAATCCTGTTTTTGTGCATACTGAATGACATAATGTTCCGGTGCATACGTCTGCATAATCACTTCTCCGGGAATCTGTCCCCGCCCGGCCCGTCCGGCTGCCTGCGTCAGCAGCTGAAATGTCCGTTCGCCGGCCCAATACGCCGGCAAATTGAGCAGGCTGTCTGCCGACAAAATGCCGACAGTCCGCACGTTGGCAAAGTCATGCCCTTTGGCAACCATTTGCGTACCGAGTAAAATATCATACTCATGACGGCGGAAACTTTCTATAATATGGTCGCCGCTGTTTTTGCGGCTCGTCGTATCCTGATCCAAGCGGACAATGCGGGCTGTCGGCAGCAGCTCATGCAGCTGTTCTTCTACTTTTTCTGTTCCCGTGCCAAAAAACTTGATGTATTTGCTGCCGCAGGACGGACAAACAACGGGAATCGGCTTTTCGGCTTCACAGTAATGGCACCGCAGCTGTGATGCCTGTTTATGATACACCATCGGCACATCACACGTATCACATTTGACTACATAGCCGCATTTACGGCACATGACAAACGTAGAAAAACCGCGGCGGTTTAACAAAATAATTGCCTGCTGTCTGGCTGCCAGCGTTTTTTCCAGCAGCGCCAGCAGCGCATCTGAAACGACACGGTAATTGCCGCGCGCCAGTTCATCGCGCATATCTACGACAGTGACCTGCGGCAGGGGATGGTTTTTGATTCGCTTCTTTAATTCCAGAAGATGGTATTCTCCCGTTTCAGCGCGATAATAGTCACCGATAGACGGCGTAGCACTGCCCAAAATCACCGGACAGTGATAATATGCCGCACGCTTGCGGGCGACTGCCACTGCATGGTACCGGGGAGATTCTTCCTGCTTATATGAGGCATCGTGCGCTTCATCCACAATAATCAGCCCGATAGATTCAGCAGCCGTAAAAATAGCTGAGCGGGCGCCAATACAGATGTGGCTTTCTCCGCGCAGCATGCGGAGCCAATTATTTTGCCGTTCCCCTTTGGAAAGCTGGCTGTGCATGACGACGACATCCGCGCCAAAACGCCGAATAAACCGGCGGACGATTTGACCGGTTAAAGCAATTTCCGGCACCAAGACAAACACCTGTTTTCCCTGCCGCAGCACGTCAGCAGCCAGCTGCATATATACTTCCGTTTTGCCGCTGCCTGTAACGCCGTGCAAGACGTATGTATCTCCCTGCGTATCTTGGCGGACGGCTGCAATAGCAGCCTGCTGTTCTTTTGTCAGGACAACACCGTCATCTGTCGGTAATGTCTGCAGCAGATTGGCTGTCCGGCGTGTTTTTTCTATGACATGTATCAGGCCTGTTGCACTCAGATTGCGAATGACAGCTGTACTATAACCTTTTTTTATCGCTTCTTGGCATGACATTTCTCCGGCTTGTTTGACATCCTGCAGTAATTGGCTTTGTCGAGGCCGGTGTGTAAGCATTTGTTCTGTATCATCTCGAACAAATTGAAGCCATTTTTCTTTCTTGTCAGCTACGTTATTTTTCCATCTTTTTTCGCCGCGGATACATCCCTTGGCAAGGAGTGCTTCCACAACGGCAGAAGAAAATTTTCGCTGCAGCGTGTGCTTGGAAACGCATCCTTGTTCTTGTATATACGTCACAGCACGCTGTTCTTCCTTTGACAGCAGAGCTTTTACTGCCGTCGGCACATAATATTCTTCAGCAGTAATTCCCTTTTTTTCTATCATAAAAAGGCGCAGTGCATCAGACAGACTGCACAAATAATACGTATGGATCCAAAGCGCTGTTTGAATCATTTCTTCCTGAAACCCATTTTGAATCGATAAAACAGCTAAAATCGGCTTTACCGTAAAGGAGAGGTCTTTACCCGTGCCTTCTTTTACAGCAATGACAATGCCTTCTTCTCGTCGTGACCCAAAAGGTACCAGCACCCGGCTTCCTATGTGTATGTCCATTTTCTGGGGAATGGCATACGTAAACGTTTGCTGCAGCCGTTTGGCTGTCGTATTAATGATAATTTCTGCAATCATGCGCAGCTCCTGTATATGCGAAAAAATACAGGGGCTTGCAAAACAAGCCCCTGTACATTGTACCATATTCAATTATCGGATACCAGCGAATATTATAAGCCAGCTTCTTTGCGAAGAACATCTGCTTTATCAGTTTGTTCCCAAGGAAGATTGAGATCATTGCGGCCAAAGTGACCATACGCAGCTGTTTGTTTATAAATCGGGCGCTGTAAATCGAGCATTTCAATAATGCCGGCCGGACGAAGATCGAAATGTTTGCGAATTAAATCGACAATCGTTTCGTTGGCTACTTTGCCGGTGCCAAATGTTTCTACGTGAATAGAAACAGGATGGGCAACGCCGATTGCATAAGCCAGCTGAATTTCGCATTTGTCAGCTAAGCCGGCAGCAACGATGTTTTTAGCTACATAGCGGGCTGCATAGGCTGCAGAACGGTCAACTTTAGTAGGATCTTTGCCGGAGAATGCGCCGCCGCCGTGACGAGCCATGCCGCCATACGTGTCGACGATAATCTTACGGCCTGTTAAGCCGGAATCACCCTGCGGACCGCCGATAACAAAACGGCCTGTCGGGTTGATGAATAATTTGGTCTTTTCATCGAATAAGCCTTCCGGAAGTTCCGGTTTGATAACGTATTCGAGCAAGTCTTTTTCGATTTGTTCACGCGTTACTTCCGGGCTGTGCTGTGCGGAAATAACAATGGTGTCAATGCGAACCGGTTTACCGTCTTCGTATTCCACCGTAACCTGTGTTTTGCCGTCCGGACGGAGATATGCCAGCGTACCGTCTTTGCGGACTTTTGCCAAACGGCGTGCCAAACGATGTGCCAAAGAAATAGGAAGCGGCATGTAATCGTCTGTTTCGTTTGTTGCATACCCAAACATCATCCCCTGGTCGCCGGCACCGATAGTATCAAACTTGTCTTCGTTGCCTTCTTTCTTTTCCAAGGCATCGTCAACGCCCATGGCAATATCCGGGGACTGTTCATCGAGTGATACGAGAACGCCGCAGGTATCGCAGTCAAATCCATATTTAGCGCGTGTATAGCCAATGCCGCGGATTGTTTCACGTACAATGTGCGGAATATCGACATAGCAAGTTGTAGATATTTCGCCGACAACGTGAACCATGCCTGTTGTTACTAATGTTTCGCAGGCAACGCGGGCATTTTTATCTTTTGCTAAGATTGCATCCAAAATACTATCTGAAATCTGATCCGCCATTTTATCGGGATGGCCTTCAGTTACAGATTCTGATGTAAAAAATTCGTGATTTTTAGCCATGAAAATCCTCCTCAAAAAAAAATCCCTCTTGCAAAGAGGGGTTCATGTTTACCCATCTTCCAGTTCATACTGTTGGATTTAGCACCTTTCAATCAATGAAGGTTGCTGCTGTATCATCGGGCCAATCCCTCCGCAGCTCTTGATGGAACTATATGTACTTCACTGCCATATTATATAGCAAGTTGTAAGATATTGCAAGCCCTTTTCACTAAAAGGTATCATAAACAAGCAAAAGAAATTTATGTATCCGTAAAGAATCATGGTATAATACAACAGTAAAAACAGAAAGGATGATAGCGTATGAAAAAATTGAGGCCGAAAGATATTCTCTTAAACGACCCCTATTTTGAACAAACGATGTACTGCGGAGCTGCCGAACTTCGCAAAGCGAAACGCATCGATATATTTGGCAAATGGCATAAAATACATGTCTTGGCGGCTGCTTTACTAAAAGACGGCTCTCTGACCTTTACTCATGATATAGACGCACAGCATGGACAGCGTCGTTTAACCTTCCGCATGTATGAACAAACGGCATCCCGGCTGTTTATCAATACGTACTTTTGGACATCCCAGCTGCAAAAGGAAATTTATGTAGGAACGATTCATATCGAAGCGTATGAAGACATACAGCAGCTGCGGGACTTTCAATACAAAGGCATCATTGACCTGGTCATTATTAAACAAGATGATGATATTGTAGACATCGCGCCGGAATTTAAATTGATTCAGGAAATAAAACATGAATTTGCTCTTTCATTGGGCATGTACCTGCTGGCAGTTTCTGAATCATCTTGGCTGGATCCTGCGGCATCTACAGAAACGATTGCCCATACGCCATCTGTGGTATTAGGAAAAGAACGGGAAGAACTGCAGCAGCTGCGCAGTGAAAAAGCGGCTATGGAGGCCTGCAGCGAAGAACTGCTGCGGCTGCGCATCGAAGCGAAAAACCGCAAAGCCGTGGAATCGGAACTGCAGCGGCTGCGGCATGAATTAAACACGGAACGCTCCGAACGTGCTAAAGATAAAGATGCCTTTACAAAGGCACTAAAAGAAAAAGACAGCTATATAGAAAAAATAAAAGAAAAAGCAGCACAGCAGCTGAACGACATGCTGGCCATGCGGGATGAGCTAAAAACCCTGAAAGCAGCCGTTCACGCTTCTGCTGCCACTCCCCAGGCAGCACCGCAGCATCAAACGGCTTCCCCTGCAGCCCCCAAAAAAGAAGAAGACCAAGAACTGTCTATCCCTACGTTTATGTCACAGCATGATTATACGAGAGATTTGGACAATGTACTAAACTGCCAGCGAGTCAGTTATATTGGCGGCAGCATCGAATGGCAGCAATATGTAGCCGCTAGATTTCCCCAGCTTGTTATGCTGATACGGCAGCGAGATCCTATGCTGGCTATTGAAGAATCCAGTTTCATTATTATCAACGTATATGAAGGCGAAACCAAAGAAATCAAACGTGTCATAGCCATGGCTAAAGAAGCGCACTGCCCTATGATTACTACCTCTGCATATAATCTCAATAATATGGCTAAAGATATATTGAAAGCTGTACAGCAGCTATGATACTCGTGTTTCGATGCGCAAAACAGACATATAGCAATACGTTTTTTGCTGTATGTCTGTTTTTTGTACCGTTTTTTCTCTTGTCAAATTCAACAAACACGATTTCTTCTCGATTTGATTAGAATCATTGTTGTGCAGCAAATATGCATCTTCCCCTCTATTCCTTGAATACGCTGTACACAAATTGCTCTATCGCCGAATCGAACACGCCTCCGGCAACATCTCCATTCAGCACTTTCTTTCGTTTGTCTGCATAGGTAATCTGAAGGCTGTAGCTGCAGCCATCACATACCCTGCCTTCAACCATATATTTCTTCTGTAACGGCGTACTAAGGATCTTCTGTATTTTGCAGCCCAATCGATACACCTTTTTAGGACTTACGGCTTTTTCTTCCCGAAATTTGTAATGCTTGTTTTGTCCTTGGTAAAGATAATGGATACACCGGCCGTCTGGAAATATCTCATACACCCATGTTTGCCGCATATCAATTGTACACGGACCACTTTCTGTTACTTTATATCGGATCTTAATAATCTTTGCAGCCGGAAGCAGTTCCCTCGCCCATTGATAGCCGCAGTCCAGACATCCATAATCCGGTTGCAGCGTATCATCAATTATTATACATCCGCCGAGAATACGTTTTCTCTGCTCCGATACTTTTGTGTCTTCACATGTCGGATATCCGTATCGGATTGGCGCAACCTTCTGAGAACCGCATTTAGGACATACAACCATATGCTCACGTCCTTTGCTTATATATTTATTTTACATTATACCATTGTTCGTGATCGAGATGTGATAGTTTGCATTATGAGAAGTTTCATGATGGAACGGTAAAATGTATTGAAGATGAGATACCGTTTAAGGTGCCGGAAGGATGGGTATGGACTAGATTAGGATGTATCACTGACATTATTCAATATGGATTAAGCAATGCTGCTGAAGCTTCCGGAAATTATCGATTGCTACGAATTACCGATATTCAGGACGGAAACGTTAATTGGAATGCCGTACCATTTACATCCACTGATGAACCAGAAAAATATCTGCTTCGTAAAGATGATATTGTATTTGCTCGAACAGGTGCAACTGTTGGTAAATCATTTTTGATCATAGACTTACCATATGCTTCAGTGTATGCATCGTATCTTATTCGAATAAGAATTATTCGTGGCATTTCGTCAAATTACGTTTATCAGTTTTTTAACAGCTACTGCTATTGGAATCAGATTACTGATAAGGCCGTTGGTGTGGGTCAACCTAATTGTAATGGAACATCTCTAAGAGAACTTTTAATTCCATTACCTTCAGAAAAGGAGCAAAATCGAATCGTCCCAATTGCAAATAATTTTTTAAAAATTATCGACATTATTTCTTCAGAACGAGAAAAACTATCGACTATACTACAGACCACAAAATGCAAGATTCTCGATCTCGCAATTCGTGGCAAGCTTGTACCACAAGACCCTAATGATGAACCTGCTTCTGTTCTGCTGGAACGTATCC
>SAMEA104315436__coassemble_792_pt1 | contig 44846 bp, 44 predicted proteins | sample SAMEA104315436__metabat2_low_PE_041 | metagenome-assembled genome bin SAMEA104315436 (sample SAMEA104315436) | gut metagenome | biome: Monkey gut; feature: monkey-associated habitat; material: faeces | place: China | collected 2013 | reverse complement strand
CAGGTCACTGAGCAAATAGACGTACGGAATGTCTTCAGCCGTCATGCCGTGCAAATCAAAATAAGCATTGAGATAGGTAATGCCGTTGGTAAAATCAGGCACATGGCAAAGATGAATTCCTGCTGCCTCTTCTTCGTGCATGACAATAGATTCGGCTTTCTGTTCCAAGTCGCTGCGGGACAGCGTAGGAATCGTCAGCAGAGCTTCGGGAGAATCCGGCGTAGCCTGCCGTTTTTTCAATGCCTGCGTAGCCGCCATAATCTGTTCTATATCCGCATCGGACAGCGTATTTTTGTAGGCTGCCAATTTTTCTGCCATTGCCTTGTCATGTTCTTCTGTCAGTCCAGGCTGCGGTACTAACGATACCAAGGCAAAATAAGGATTGTCGAGAATATATTTCTGCAAAATATGTTCATAATAGCCGTTTTTCATGCCTGCGCGCAATGTCTTGAGCGCTTCTTCATAACGGAGGGGTTCCAATGGATCTTTGTCATACAGCCACGTATCCATGCAGCGGATGCCATAAATTAATCCTTTGGGCCGGCCGGCAAAATCGGCTTCACGCAGTGTAAATTCAACACGGTTTAAGGCGCCTTCCAGCATCGTCTTGTCGATACCGTGCGCCACCATGTCTTCCAGCACCTGCCGTACTATCGGCAGAATTTTTTCCTGAGCTTCCGGGTCAGAGCCGTTGACAGCAATGCTCCACAGCGGCTGCAGCAGTCCATCCTGGAAATCACCGGAAATATCCTTGCCTACACCGGCATCAACGAGTGCTTTTTTCAGCGGGGCAGCCGGAGACTGCAGCAGTACATACGTCAGCACTTTAAAAGCCAGCCCCAGCGTCGTATCAATGGCGTCATCTACGACGTAGGTCAAGCTGTGCAGCGTTTTATGGGCCGTTTTTTCCTCTTTGGCAATGCCGTACGGATAGGACTTTATCACGCTGCCGGTCGGAATCTGCCGTGCAATGGCCGAATCAATTTCTTCGACATGAAAATGGCTCAAATATTCATCATTAATAAATGCCAGCGTGCTGTCTATATCCATATCGCCGTACAGGAAAATATAACTGTTGGCTGGGTGATAATATTTGGCATGAAAAGCGGCAAAGGCTTCCTGCGTCAGCTGGGGAATGCAGTCCGGATCGCCGCCCGATTCCACGCCATACGTCGTATCCGGGAACAAATTATCCATGACATGCCGTTCCAGCTGGGCATCCGGTGAAGAAAATACGCCTTTCATTTCGTTATAGACGACACCGCTGTACGTAAGCGGACTGTCAGCCGATGCCATTTCATAATGCCAGCCTTCCTGCATCAACACTTCTTTATCTTTCAGCATATTGGGGAAAAATACAGCATCCAAATATACATCCATCAAATTTTTAAAATCAATCGCATTGCGGCTGGCTACTGGATACATCGTTTTGTCCGGAAAGGTCATGGCATTGAGGAACGTATTCAGCGACCCTTTGACGAGTTCGACAAAAGGTTCTTTCAGCGGAAATTTTCGGGAGCCGCAAAGCGTAGAATGTTCACAAATATGCGGCACGCCCGTGCTGTCTGTCGGCGTCGTGCGAAACGAAATAGAAAATACTTTGTTGTCATCTTCATTTTGGATATATAAAAGCCGTGCGCCGGACTGAACGTGGCGCATTTCATAGGCCTGACTGTCTAATTCTTTGACATATACGGCACGGTCCACCTGAAACCCGTGTACCATCATGCCTGTTTTTAATTCCATAAAAATACCTCTTTTCTTTATGCATCTAAAAGAATCTGCTGCAAATCCGTTACAGTAGGCGCAAAAAAGTCTGCCGGATGTTCTTTCCGTTCCCCTTCATTGCCATACCCATAACCGACGGCAATGACGGGAAGTCCTGCAGTCCGCGCGCCAATTACATCAAACTTTCTATCGCCGACCATGACGGTATGTCCCTGATAAGCCGGTCCGATATACGTTAAAATACGCTGTATAATATCGGCTTTCGTATCCGTGCCGCCGACAGCCGGCCCGGCAATTTTTTCTACATACGGCGCAATGCCGAATTTTTCACAAATCGCCTGGGCATGCACCTGCGGCTTGGAAGTCGCCACAAAGGAGCGAATCCCTTTTTTTTTCATCTGCTGCAGCATCGGTACAATCCCGTCAAACGCCTTGTTTTCAAATTTGCCAATCGTGCTGTACCGTTCTTGAAAATACGCATAGGTCTTCTTGGCTTTTTCCTCTGAAAAACCAAATACCTCTTGAAAAGTCGTAAGAAGCGGCGGCCCTACAATCGTATGCTGGTCCAGCCGTCCCTGCGTCGATTCTCCCATTTGAATCAACGCATATTCTACAGACTTGATAATTCCTTCTTTGGAATCTGTCAAAGTCCCATCTAAATCAAACAATACATAGTTGTACATATACAACCTCCTATAAAACCTTTTCATACATTATATAATGATACCATGTTTGTCTTGTTCGGGCTAGTAAAAAACATTTTCAATAGATGATTTTAATAGATACAGACCGCAGGCTTCCTTCCCGCGTTTTGCTGCGCACACACCACTTGTTTAAAAATTGCGTCATTCATAGAAGCTCAACGCGATATGCGGGATAAAATATATACAAAAAAGAGACCGTGCAGGGCAGTCATTTCCCTGCAGCAGTCTCTGTTTCATTTTTTCTAGGAAAACATTATAACTTTTTCAAAATATGCTGCGGAACATGTTTTACATCACGGACTCCCGTAATCATCATGGCATCGCATAATTCCCGCTTATATGTGTCCAACAGCATGCGAACCCCTGCCGCGCCGCCGCCAATAGCCGCTATGGCTGCCGGACGGCCAATCAAAACCGCATCGGCACCAAGAGCCAGCAGTTTCAATACATCTTCTCCATGACGCACGCCGCCGTCCGCAAAAATCGTCAGGCGTCCTTTGACGGCTGCAGCAATATCCGGCAGTACATCGGCGGTTCCTACCATGCCATCCAGCACGCGGCCGCCATGGTTACTGACAACAATGCCTTGGGCACCGGCTTCTGCACACGCTGCCGCTTCTTCTGCCGACATAATTCCTTTGACAATAAAAGGAATCTGTACCGCCGCAGCGATTTTAGCAATGCTTGCCGCACTCTTCGGGCCAACAGGCTGTCCAAAAATCCGCATATTAATCAATGTAGCCGCATCAATATCACTTGCTACGGCCGGTGCGCCGGATTGTTCTGCCAGCACAGCCTTCTCTATAATTTTTTCATCTTCCCGCGGCTTAATCGTCGGAATGACATACCCCGGTCTCTTTTTACAGGATGTAATCCCGGAAGCGTACATATACGGAGCGCCGCTATCTCCGGTAAAGGCCATGGTTCCCGCTTCCATGGCTCCCTGCGTCACGGCTTCGTCATAGGCTTGTTCTACTGCTGCCGGATCTCCATCTACCTGCGCGTTGAGAACAATGCCGCCAACCGGAGCTACCAAGATGGGCATACGCAGCGTATTGCCAAACAAAGGAATCGTCGTATCCGGTTCTTCCACACCGGACATACTCCGCATAATCAAGCCGTATTCTTGAAGCGACGCCAAATTCCGCCGAAACGAGCTTCCCGTCCGCAGTCCGCCAAAACCGGGAATCATGCCGGCACAGGCTTTGCCATCGCAAATCGGACAGACATGACATCCTTTCATCTTGCTTCTGGCTGTATCCCGTATTTCTTTCATATTCATACATATCCCTCCTTATAACAGAAAAAGCTTACCATTATGATAGTAGCACATAATGGTAAGCTTGCCTACTGCAGGTGATTAGTCCATTTTGACGAAGTCTTCTTTGCCAGCGCCGCAAGTCGGACATACCCAATCTTCCGGCAAATCGGCAAATTTTGTGCCAGCTGCTACGCCTGCATCAGCATCGCCTTCTGCTTCATCATAAATATAACCGCAAATCGAGCATTCGTATTTATCCATGTGTACGACCTCCTAAAAAAAATTTCAACAAATAACTTTTATTAATTACCTGCTATTATCATATCATATGTTAGTTTATTTTGCAATATATCCAAACGAATACCTTTTTATGCTTTCTTACGTTGTATAAGCCAACATCGGTCTTGATCATCATGTATCAACGTTCTTTTCCGGTCCATGGACAACACGCATGCATCTTCACGCTGTACTGCCGCTTTATTTGCAGTAAAAACGGATTATTTAGCTTTCTTATTCATGGGAATATCAATAATGCCCGAAGAATACGGAGCAATTTCATATTGGTTAAAAATGAAATGAATCGTTTGATTTTTATCAAGATAGTAATTTTTCGGCAGCTCTGTCAATCCGTTAAAATAACTGGACAATACGTGCTTGCTCGTAAAGATTTTCATGTTGATATTTTTTAAAGAAAACGCCTTTGCATCTTCCGGACGGATAATATCCTGCCATGCTACGCGTTTCCCCGTTTCCATATCAAACGTCACGCCATTTTTCCAGCTGGTCGGATGAGCCGCTTTATCATAGTAAATATATCCCTGATCAATAAAAGAGAGATATTTGCCATTATTTAAGGTAACCGTGTAGGATTTTTCTTCGGTCATTTTCATGCCGTTGACGGCTTCTTTATTAAAAAATGCCGCCGCTTTAGCCTGTTCATCCATAAAATACTGCGTAATCAGCTGGCTGGCCGTTGGATTGCCCGGCACCGTGACAGCAGGATATTTGACCGTAAGCGAGCTGCCGTCTGCGCGGGTTTGCACGTACTGCGGCGCATCTGTCACGGCAGCCGGTGCTGCAGCCATGGCAACAGAGCCGGCAAGCAAGCAGGCACATAATGCTGTCATGATTTTGTTTTTCATAAAAATACCTCCTTTAGTTAGGCAATGGATTCGTATTCTTATTGTATACCAAGACTCTTTTTCACGCTACTAAAAAAATAGATGTTTTACAGCATATATTTCATAGCAAGAGGCTTGCAGCATTCACTGTGCCAAGAAATTATATCGTATGCTTTACCATGCTTTTAATAGGCTCAAAACTGCGGCGGTGAATGGGACAGGGACCATATTCATGCAACGCATCCATATGCCGCTGGGTCAAATATCCTTTGTGTACAGCAAAACCGTACTGCGGATACGTTTTATCGTAAGCGACCATCAGCCTGTCCCGCGTGACTTTGGCAATAATCGAGGCTGCCGCAATCGAGGCACTGACGGCATCACCATGTACGACGGATTGATGCGGCACGGTCAAGTCCCGCAGCGGCATGGCATCGATGAGAACGGCTTCAGCAGCTGTATCCAATCCGGCAACTGCATCATACATGCCCTGCATTGTTGCATGATAAATATCCAAGGCATCGATTTCTTTTTCTGATTTAGATACGCACGAAACAGCTACGGCTTCTGCCATGATTTTATCATACAGCGCATCTCGTTTGGCCGGGGACAATTTTTTACTGTCATTGAGTCCCGGACATTCCCAATACGGCGGCAATATGACGGCTGCAATCATGACCGGCCCGGCTGCCGGGCCGCGGCCGGCTTCATCGACGCCAGCCACATGATACACGCCTTTATTATAATAGGCTGTTTCCATGGCATACATATGCAGCACGCGTTCCCGCTCAGCTTCTTCTTTTTGTTTTCGTTTTAAGTACGATTGCGCCAATTTCTGCACCGATACCCGTTTGTCTTCTCTCATGGCTTGTACAAAGGCCGCTTCGTCTGCAACACCCTGCGTCAGCATGCTTTTTATATCGGCTGTTTTTAAGCTGCTCAAATCCATCATGCATCTTCCTCTGCTTCTTCTACTCTGTCTAAGGAAATCCGGCCAATTTTGCCTTCCCGATATTCTTTTAAAATTAACTTATATGTTTTTTCCAGATCTACTACACCGCCGGCAACAATGCAGCCGCGCTTACGGCCAATCGCTTCTATCGTATCCAAAGGAGCTTCGTACAGGCTGTCCAATTTAAACCGGGCCTTTACTTCATCCGGATACCAAGTACCCAGTTCGGTAATCAGCTGTGTAATAACCGTTTCCATGTCAAACACGGTATCGGAAATCGCCCCCGTCGCAGAGCCGATAGGCACTGACCTGATTTTCCAGCTTGGGCCACAACACGCCCGGCGTATCCAGCAAGTCCAGCTGGTCTCCAATATGAACCCACTGCTTGCCTTTCGTTTCCCCTGGTTTATCTGCCGTTTTAGCCGCACTGCGGCGCGCCAATTTATTAATCAGCGTCGATTTTCCTACATTCGGAATCCCCAAAATCATCGTTCGAACAGAACGATTTTTCAAGCCTCGGGCACGCCAATGTTCCAGCTTAGGTGCTGCCAATCTGCGAACCAATGCCATAAGAGATTTGACACCTTTACCGTCTTTACTATTGAGAGCCATGACAAGGCGTCCCTGTTTTTTATAATAACGAATCCAATCATCCAATACAGCTGCATCTGCTAAATCAGCCTTATTCAAGACGACAACGGACGGTTTCTGCCCAATGAGCTGACTAATCATAGGATTGGTGCTGCTCCAAGGAATGCGTGCGTCTACTAGTTCAATCACTACGTCGATAATCTTTAAGTTCGCTTGAATCAGTCGTTTGGCTTTTGCCATATGTCCCGGATACCAGTTGATAATCATATGATGTGTTCCCTCCATGTCTTATGTGCGTTTCTTTAAAAAAAACAAGGACTGGAATCGCTTCCAATCCTTGTTTTATGTGTTCTTGCCAGGAAATTACCGACGTTCGCGAATACGAGCAGCTTTACCCGTAAGACCGCGGAGATAATTCAGTTTTGCACGGCGAACTACGCCACGGCGAACGACTTCGATTTTTGCAAGACGCGGGGAATGTACCAAGAAAGTACGTTCAACGCCTACACCGTAGGAAATACGACGAACCGTAAAGGTTTCACGGACACCGCCGTTTTGACGGCCGATAACAACGCCTTCAAAAACCTGAATACGTTCACGATTGCCTTCGACAACCTTTACATGAGCCTTGACGGTATCGCCAGGACGGAATTCAGGAATGTCGTTGCGAAGCTGTTCTTGTTCCAATACGCTGATAATGTTCATTTTCTTTTTCCTCCTATAAGACATTCGTTACTCCCCGTTGCCGCCACATACGCAGCAATCGTCAAACGAGCAGAGGACTGCCTAAATTAACAAGAAATATTTTATCACATTGTTGTAAATATAGCAAGGAAATTTGTAAATTATTTTTTCATTTCTTCTTTTTGGGTTTTGGCATCATGGAGGATGTGTTTTTCCGGCGCCGGTTCAGCATGGCACGATGAACAGCTGCCGGAGCAGCCGCCTCCGCAGCAGCTAGTCGTACCCTTAAATAATCCGCGTATATGCCGTATGGTATATACAACGGCAATCACGACGACAATGCCTACAATAATCGGGGCAATACTCATGCGATGACCTCCTTTTCCATATAATGAAATATAAGGGATTGCCGCAGCAACCCCTTATATATACTATTCGAAAATATAGTAACTATCAAGCGCCTAAGCCCAAAAGCAATGCGCCATGGTACGTAACGAAAGCTAATACATAGGATAAAACAAGGCACAAGCCATCGACTGCCAAGAGCATTTTCCAAGAGTTTGTTTCACGCTTGATAACAGCCATTGCTGCAACGCAAGGCATATAAAGCAGGCAGAAAACCATCAGTGACAAGGCAACAGCCGGGTTGAAGCTTGGGTCATTAGCCAAATATTCAACGAGGTTTGCTTCATCATCCGAGTCGGCTTCGACGCTGTAAATCGTAGCCAAGGTGGAAACCATAACTTCTTTTGCAGCAGAGCAAGCGACAATACCTACGCCAATTTTCCAGTCAAAGCCAAGCGGCGCGATAATCGGTTCAATGGCATGACCAATCGTAGCAGCATAGGACTGAGACAATTTTTCAGAGTTCATCTGATCGTCCAATTTATCGTTGGCATCATCTGCTTCTGCTTTTGCATCAAAGAGCGGCAGTGCCTGTTCATATACTGTCGGGTTCTTAGTCTGGAGATCTGCGAAAGCATCCGGATATTCCGGTTTTTCTGCTTCTGCTTCTTCTACCTGTGCAACACTTTCGACTTCTTTATCTTCATCATCGTCGTCTGCATCTTTTGCTTCATCAGCAGCAGCGACCATAGCTTCATACATTTCGTTTAATTCGGCATTGTCTTCCAGGTTTTCAATACCATAACCTTGGAGAATGGCAGCCTGTTTTGCTTCCATCTGTTCTTCCACCTGGTCATGAGCTGCATCAAAATCCTGTGAATATTCAACATCCATCGGATAGGCTGTCAAGAACCAAATGATGATGGATGCGCCCAAAATAAACGTACCTGCTTTTTTAATGTATAATACCGTACGTTCCCACATGTGCGTCAAAACGCCTTTAACTGTCGGAATGTGGTACGGTGGCAGTTCCATAACGAACGGTTCCACTTCGCCTTTATATACGGTATGACGCAGAATAACTGCCACGAGAACAGCAATGATAATCCCCAGCAAGTAAATGCCAAAGAGAACTGTGCCGCCATAGCCGGATGCGCCAAAGAAAGCCGCAATCAACAGCGTATATACAGGAAGACGAGCGCCGCAGCTCATGAACGGGCAGGCCATAATCGTTACCAAACGGTCTTTTTCATTGTCCAATGTACGAGCAGCCATGATACCGGGAACGTTGCAGCCAAAGCCAAGAATCATCGGGATAAAGGATTTGCCGTGCAGCCCGAGCGCCCGCATCGCGCGGTCAATCAAAAATGCCGCACGCGCCATATAGCCCGTGTCTTCCAACAAGCTGATAAAGAAATACAGTAAAACAATCAGCGGTACAAAGCTCAAAACAGAACCAACGCCGCCAATAACGCCGTCGACAACCAACGATTTGAGCTGTTCATCGACAATGACATCGCTGAGCCAGTCCCCCAACATGCCAAAACCGGTATCCAGCCAATCCTGCGGATACGCACCCAAATCAATAACGGCTGTAAACATGAGCCACATCAAGGCTAAGAAAATAGGAATCCCCAAAATACGGTGCGTCAGCACATTATCGATTTTGTTGGACAAGGGGTCCGGCGTACCGGCACTGATAATAGAATTGTTAAATGCCTGTACAGCGAACTGATGGCGGCACTGTGCAAAATAGAAATCCAAATCCACTTTGTCTTTCAAGCTGTCCCGCATCTTAGCTGCCAATGAAATAATATTCTGCGTGCCTTCCATGGCTTTTACTTTGGCAACGACGTCTGCATCGTTTTCCAGCAGTTTAACAGCCAGCCAACGGACAGGGTAATTAATAATGCCTGTTTTTTGAATAGCATCCGTTAATTCAGCAATAGACGGTTCAACGTCTGCGCCGTAATCGACAGTCGCATTGACCAAATTCTGGGTAGTTTCAGCATGGGAAACGACTTGAAGCAGTTCTTTCGTACCGATGTTTTTGCTGCCGACCAGCGGTACAACAACGGCTCCCATTTGCTGTCCCAATTTTTTCAAATCAATTTTGACGCCCATGCGTTCAGCAATATCCATCATGTTTAAGGCAACAACCATAGGGCGGCCCAATTCAACGAGCTGAGCGGCTAAATATAAATTTCGTTCTAAGTTGGATGCGTCTAATACGTTTACGATAATATCTGGTTTTTCATTAATAATAACATTTCTTGCAACAACTTCATCCAACGAACGAGCCGTCAAGCTGTATGTACCCGGTAAGTCAACAAAAAGCAGTTCTTTGCCGTCAAAAGTACAATGTCCTTCTTTCTTTTCTACAGTAACGCCAGGGTAGTTCCCAACATGCTGTTTAGCACCTGTAATATTATTAAAAATTGTCGTTTTGCCGCAGTTCGGATTGCCGGCTAGGGCAATCTTAATTTTTCCTGCATCTTCCATAACTACTATTTACCCCCTTCTACAGCTACGGTAATCATAGCTGCTTCGTTCATTCTCAAAGCCAACGCACAACCTTTTACGTTCACTTCGATTGGATCACCCAGCGGTGCTTTTTTGACGACAGAGATATGGGATCCTTTGACAACGCCCATGTCAACAAGCCGATGCTGAATGTTGCCATGGCCCTGCAGGGCTTCTACAACACCTTTTTCACCGACTTTCATGTCTGCCAATGTAACGATGCTCATTTTCTTACCTCTCCTTCATTGCCCAGATGTTATCCGCAGCAGCTGCTGCGTTCTGCGCGGGATTCTAATATACACTTAAGCGAGTTAGAACTGCTGGTATGAGAACGCACAACCTCTACGTTCTTGCGCTGTGCCTCTTTGAGGGCGCAGCGTACCATGCTGTGGCTAACTGTGCTAGTGAACAAAATAACTAAATCCGGCGATCCGATTTTTGATTTAAAATCGCTCGGAACCTGTGTAAATACTTTTGCCTTATACGAATATTTTTTGCATATGGTTTTATACTGGCAAACCATGCAGTCATTTCCTCCTACGATGACGACACTCATTTACATCGCTCCTTTCTGTTAGCTCCGTAAATAATACTGGCACTTCCCTTCTGTTGATAACATATTTCATTACCATATTTAGTATATAAAATACGGTTTTATCTGTCAAGTAATAAAAGTGAATATTATTACTTTAATTCTATTTTCTGATAAAACAGGCATTTTCTTTGCAATACATACATTTATCCCTCATATAAATGATAATGGTTTTGATATTTCATTGTTCTTTCTTATCAATATAATAGTTTTCATTATAATAAATAATTTTTTACTATTTTCTTCTTGATTTATTAGAAAAAAACTTGATACAATAAGTGATTGTAAAGAATATGTAAAAAATAACGATTTCCTATATATAGATAAAAGAGGTTGAAAGAACAATGGATATACATACGGTTGCATTCGAATCAGAAGTAAAAAAGCAGATACACGACCACCCAGCATCGCGCATCCAATCATTTTGCTGGCAGGGAGAATCTTATTTTATCAAGCGCTGTCTTTCCAACGGCCGCAACCGGTTTGCCAAAAATGATGCCGTGACAGCTTTTCTGATTGAAGCTTACAAAATTACTGCCGTGAACAGCCGCCTGCCTTTAGCCCCGCATATTGTATTATGGGGGCCCGATTATTTTGTCATGAAAGACTGCGGGCAGCCTTTGCAGCGTATTGCCAAAAACAATGCATGGGGCTCTTTGCGCCAGCATGTTTTCTTCGAAGCAGGCAAAAGCTTAGCGCGTCTTCATCAAGCCGGTTTTCATCACGGCCGACCAGCACTGCGTGATATTGCCTATGACAAAACATCGGATACTATCACATTTTTAGATTGGGAAAACGAAAAACTGTTTGTCAAGGCATCGCCAGCTGTCTTGGATTTATTTTTATTTATCCACAGTTGTTTCCGTGAAGAATGGGACACTACCGTATTAATAGACGAAGCCGTGCGCGGCTACTTATCTGTCACTGGCAGTACCAAAGTATGGAACAACCTGCATAATTTTATCAGCCAGCACGCTGTTTTGTTTACTATCTGCCACTGCACCTCTGTATTTCATTGGATTGACGTAACTGCCGCCGACAAAGCCCAGCATTACATTCAATCGTATGCACAATAAAAGTCATCACTGGCTTTGATGTATTATTCTGCATCCCATTTCCTCAAAAATTTTGGATGTCCAACATAAAAAACATGTTGTATGCCATACATAGTAAATGGCCGTCAAAAAACGCTGTAACAAAATGATTTTTTCCATTTTGTTACAGCGTTTTACTATGCAGTGTTACGCCATAGGCTGCCGTATTTATTTTCTTCAAACAAGATATATTTTTTACAGAAAGAACATCCTGTATAATTGCCAAAAATACAAGAACCACTTTTTGTTTATGCCTTAAACTGCGATGTATATAAGTCGTAATAGAGTCCCTGATGAGTCATCAATTCTTCATGCGTTCCTCGTTCTTGTATACCGTCTTTCGTCAAAACGACAATGACATCAGCATGCCGTATCGTTGCCAAACGGTGCGCAATAATCAGTGTCGTACGGTTGGCCGACAAATCCTGCAGCGCCTGCTGAATTTTCCGTTCCGTCTCATTATCCAGTGCTGACGTCGCTTCATCCAAAATCAGTACAGGCGGATTTTTTAGAAACACGCGGGCAATAGCCAGCCGCTGTTTCTGTCCACCTGATAGCTTGACGCCCCGTTCGCCAATGGCACTATCATACCCATCTGGCAGATTCATAATAAATTCATGTGCATGAGCTAGTTTGGCTGCTTCTCTGATTTCCTGTTCTGTTGCGCCAGGCCGTCCATATGCAATGTTTTCCCGAATAGAATCAGAAAAAAGGAAGACATCCTGCTGTACGATGCCGATGTTGTGCCGCAGGGAAGTCAAGGTATACTGCCGAATATCCGTACCATCCAAACAAATCGCGCCCTGCTGAATGTCGTAAAACCGCAGCAGCAGACTGGCTACGCTGGATTTGCCGACGCCGGTCGGCCCGACGAGAGCCACTGTTTTTCCCTGTGGAATATCCAGTGAAAAATCATGCAGGACTGTATCACTGCCATTATACGAAAAATCAACATGCTGAAACGATACATGTCCCTGTACCTGAGAAGCTTCTACCGCATCGGCCCGATCTTGCACAGCCGGCTGCGTGTCCATCAGTTCCGCGTACCGCTGATACCCGGCCAAGCCGCGCTGATAGCGTTCCGTAAGCATCGTCAGCTGCATAATCGGCCGGATAAAGACCATCAAATACATCAAAAACGCGACTAAATCCCCCAGTTTCATGACGCCGAGCATAATAAAAAAGCTGCCGGCAGCAATAATAACCAAGTTGGTCAAGTTGGAAAAAAAGATGATGCTGCTCGTCAGGTACGATTCAAAGAGGAATGTCCGCTGTTGGGCTTTGCGCAGCCTATTGCTGGCTGCGGTGAATTTTTTCAGCTCCAACGCTTCATTGCAAAACGACTGCACCAAGCGAATGGCATTCAGGCTTTCCATCGCCTGGGCACTGACCATCCCCATCTTTTCCCGGGCTTTGCGGAAGGTTGTTTTCATACGGCGGTTGAGAATAATCGTTCCTCCCGTTTTGACAACAATGAGAAAGAGAACAAAAAAAGCCAGCTGCCAGTTAATATAGAACAAGAAAAACGCACTGCCTCCCATCGTAATCAGACAGACCATAATGAGATTGGGCATCTGAAACACCAAATCGCCGACTTCGGAAATATCGCTGATAAGGCGCGACAGCAGCTGTCCTGTCTTAGCGTTGTCAAAAAAGGAAAAATTCATGGACTCGATATGTGCAAACAGCCGGCAGCGCAGGTCATTTTCTATATGCGTTCCCATGCTGCGGCCAAAATAAGATACACAAAACGACAGACACAGACACGAAACATACAGTGCAAATAAAACAGCCGCTGTATGAACCAAGCGAATCATATCGCCGGCCGGTAAAACATCTTCTAAAATATAGCGTACAATCATGGGGAAAGAAATTTCCATTCCTGCCGTCAGTACCGACCCCATGACGACAAATGCTAAGATCGTATGATACGGCGCGTAACACGCCCATAATCGTTTCATGTCCGCTCCTTTACTAAAAACAAGAGATGGGGCTGGGACATTCTCATTCATTTGTCCCAGCCCGTTTCTATACCGTTTTACGTGCATAATTTATTGTATTACATTTTTTAAGCTTGTCTATTTTACTTCATGATGTGCCGTTTCCAGTGCCAAATAGTCACCGCCGGATGCATTCGCCTGCGCGATATTGCGTATTGTGTCTTTATGTTTTTCATAGTGAACCGTATCAATGACCGCGATGCGCGTCTTGGGCTGCAGCCATGCCATTTTTTCTGCCATGCCCAAATGACCGGCACTGTGGAAATTGCCGACTACATGGTATACCACCGCTTGCGGATGCTGCTGCCGATATTGAATAATACTTTCAGCCATAGCATCATCTTTCAGGCACTGCGCCATAAACATAGGCTGTACCATCTGCGGCGGAATTTTCATACCGCCTGGCATAGTATTCATGCCCTGCATGACAGCGGCGAATTTTTCTCGGTACGCAGCCGACCCGGCCCGGTGTACGTTGGGAAGATATTGTTTATCTTCGTCTGCGATGCTGTCCAGCGTTTTCGACTTGGCATACGCCGCTGCTATGCGCCGCGGGATATTGCCGGTCAGTACAGGAATATGATGGGCTTTGGCAAATTCCACGAGCGGCTTGTACGCTGTTTCGTACTGCGGCCACGGCCGGGACGCTGCCAAAAATTCGGCTTCCGTTATTTTTCCAGCCAAATAGTCATTCATGACAGGCTGTACATCCCGTTCGAACATTTCCATCGACAAGACAAGGTTGGCACCGTGCTGTCGATACAAGCCCTTCAAGACAGCCAGTTCTGCGTCATGAATAGGCTGGCTGTCATGAAATTCTCCAAATACAACGACGTCATAGGATGCCAAGTCACTGAGCATCGTTTCCAACGGAACAGGCTGTGCCGTGCGGCTTTGGACAAACACAGCCGTATCTGCGTCTTGTGCCCAAGCGCGCACAGCGGACAGCAGAGAAAAGAAGCAAAGCACTACGGCCAATATGACTAATTTCAACACGATGCTTTTTGTTTCTCCTATTCCTTCTATAGTTTCCATTCTGCACCTACCCGCCACATACGGCCGTCAATGTACAAGTCATCGACTTTCTTATTGAAAATATTATCTACGCCTGCATACGTAGAAAAGTCTTTATTCCATTTTTTGTTGATAGAGAAATTCAGCGTATTGTATGTATAGTCTTCTTCATTATAGCGATAGCGGCTGGCAAACTGATCCCACAATACGGCACTGATGCCGTTGTCTTTATGGTCATCATAAATCAGCTGGAACGTCGTCGTATTTTTAGCGCGGTTGCCCAGCCGTTCGCCTGTAATTTTGTTGGTAGCATCCAAATAGTTGTGCGTGACTTTAGCAGTCCAGCGGTCATTCAAATGACGGCCCAATTCTAATTCTACGCCGTTAATCTGCGCTTTGCCGATGTTAATGTACTTGCTCCAATATTCATTGCCTGACTGCGTAGACTCTGTATCAATCAAATTGCTTACTTTATTGTTAAAGTATGTCAGCTTGCCAAAGTTGGCTCCTTTATCTGCTTCGATACTGAAATCATAGCTGTACGACGTTTCTGGCTGCAAATTGGGATTGCCTTCTACATGTACTGTCGCTACACCCATCGCCCGGTTCATGACCATATACAATTCGCTCAGCGTCGGGGCTTTGTAGCCTTTGCCGTAATTGGCTTTAAACCGCCAGTGATTGTTGATGCTGTACGTTGCGCCGATTTTAGGCGTTGCTTCAGAGCCAAACTGGCTGTTGTGTTCCAGGCGGACCGAAGGAATGAGCAGCAATTTGTCATGAACCTGCCACATATCTTCGATATAACCGGCATAGGAATTGACATCTTTAGAAGCGATTTTCTTATCCAAGCCAGCCGTAGAACCGCCAAGACGCGTGCCTTCATATTCGAGCCGGCGGTATTCGCCGCCAAATGTCAGATTGTGGCGGTCGCCGATGTACATCGTATCTTTGGCTTCTGTTACCCACGTATTGTATTTGGCATAGTCCATGTCGGCTTTCGGATACATGGCACCTAATATGTTTTCCATAACAGGACTTGGGAATTTGCGTTCATTGACCAAATTAGAATGTTTTTCCAACTGGTTATAGTACGTTCTAAATTGGTATTCATTGCGATTGGTCTTCCCTGTGTATTCTACGCTGAATCCTTTTTGCTCATTATGATACCATTCATGTTTATTTTTATTATAATACAGCATGCCACTGGCACTTTTGGTATCTGCATAATCAGAACGCAAATCTTCATTCATATAATCAACATCAAACCGCAGCTTATTTTTATTCGCATTTTCAAAATCATAAACAGCACCGCCATGGAAGGTACGCCGCATGCCATACATGGAACGGTCATATCCGTCAGTCACAGCTCCTGATGAAGAAACACTGTGCGCATAGCGGTTGATGGCCCGCTGTTTGTCGATGCGGCCGTCTACGACAGCACTCCAGCGGCCATGTTTTCCCGAATTTACATTGAAATATTCTGCCGTATTTCTCGTACCGGTTACAATTCCTACGGTGCCGCCGGCTTTTTCCGGAGTTTTCGTAATGATATTGATGACGCCGCCCATAGCATCCGATCCATACAGTGAGCTGGACGGCCCGCGCACAATTTCCACGCGTTCTATGTCGCTGACGTTGAGCCGCTGCAGATTATATACGTTAGTCGTTACATCCGTGTCTTCACCGGCATACCGTTTGCCGTCGACGAGAATCAGCGTGTGGTTGGTACTCATACCGCGCAGCGACACGGCATTGCCGGTCATGCCGGCACGTGAAAGATTCAAATTGTTGGCCAGGGACAGTGCCGTCAAGACATCATTGGCACCCGTACGCTGTATGTCTTCTTTCGTAATGACTTCAACAGCCTGAGGCACCGCTTTGACTTCTGCTTCCGTTTTGGTAGCCGTCACGATGACGTCTTTTGTCTGTACCACGGCAGTATCCGCATCGGCTGCCCACACCGGCATGGTTAACGCAGCCAAAACAGCTGCGGATACAGCAGAAATTTTTTCTGCATACGATTTCTTTCTTTTGTACATATTCATGTAAAATACTCCCTTTCATCTTTGAACTGTTTCTTGCCGTCTGAATCATGCCGCAGGGCATGATTCTGGTGACAGGGTATATATAGTTACGACCGCAATCGGTCGTATGCAAGCGTTATACTGCAGCATATGGAAAACATGCCAGATAGCTTCCTCGGTCGTCGTGTACTTCTGTGACCACAGCCCGTATGCCGTACAGCGGTTCCAGTATCTCCTGCCGGAACACGTCGCGTACAGGACCGTCGGCGACAATGCGGCCGTTTTGGACAGCGACCAGCCGCTGGCTGTATCGCGCAGCATGATTGAGGTCATGCATGACCATAATGACGATGATATGCCGTGTCTGATACAGATGTACGACCAGCTCCATCAAATCCAGCTGATGATGAATATCCAAATACGTTGTCGGTTCGTCCAAAAGCAAAATCTGCGGCTCTTTGGCAATGGCCATAGAAAGCCAAGCCCGCTGCCGTTCACCGCCGGACAAAGCGGCTAGCCGCTTATGCTGCAGTGCTGTCATTTCCGTAGCGTCCAATGCCGTATCAATGGCCTGTACGTCTTCATGGCGGAGTTTGGAAAAAAGCCCTTGATACGGAAGACGTCCATAGGTGACCAAATCGCAAACCGTCATATCACCCGGCGCATGAACGGATTGGGGCATGACGGAAATCGTGCGGGCAATCGTCTTGCGGTCCATGCGCTGCAAATCCTGGCCGTCCAAATACACCGCGCCGCCTGTTGGCACCAACAAACGCCCCAGCGATTTGAGCAGCGTAGACTTGCCTGACCCATTGGGACCAATAATGGAAATGATTTCCGGCTTGTCAAAAGAAATATTCAAGTTGTCAGCAATTACGTTGGGACCATACTGCAGACGCAGGTTTTCTGTAATGATTTTACTCATGCGTTTCGCATCCTCCGTTTTAATAGATATAAGAAGAATGGCGCGCCGATAAAGGACATAAAAATGCCTACAGGCACTTCCACGGGGCTGAACACCGTCCGGGCTGCCACATCTGCTGCGACGACGAGAACAGCGCCAAAAATAGCCGAGCACGGCAGCAGCGATTCAAAATCAGAACCAACAATCAGCCGCATGACGTGCGGTACAATCAAGCCGACAAAACCCAGCAAACCGGCCACGCTGACAGCGGAAGCAGCCAATAACGCGGCCAAAGCCACCAAAATGCCCCGCGTCCGTTCTGTATGCACGCCCAGTGTTTTGGCAACATCGTCACCGAGCTGCAGGGCGTTGAGTTTGCGGTAATAACAAAGCGTACCGATAATGCCCAACACACTGTACGGCAGAATCATGCGGACATGCTGCCAGTTGCTGCCGGCAAAACCGCCTGCCATCCAGGAAACCGTCCCTTGAATTTTATCTGAAAAAAATACGGACAGCGCCGTCATGCCGCCGCCAAAAAACGCCGCGACGGCTACGCCTGCCAATACCAGCCGCAGCGGATTGACACCTCGTTCATACGACAGAAAAAAGACAACAGCTGCTGCAAACATAGCCCCTATAAAGGCCGCAAAGGGCACCAAATTGGTAAACGCCGGCGCAATCAGCATCAACGCCATAGCTGCCAAGCCGGCACCGGCAGAAATGCCGATAATGCCAGGATCCGCTAAAGGGTTGCGGAGAATACCCTGCAAAATGCAGCCTGATAATGCCAAATTGGCACCGGCCAGTGCCGCGCAGACGGCACGCGGCATGCGCAGTGTATAAATAATGCGGTAATTGTCCGTTTTTCCCGGTGCTGTAACCGCTTGATATATATCGGACAAGGAAATAGGAACCGCACCGGCAGCAACGGCCAATCCCAATACCAAAACCAAAAGCAGCAAACCGCCGCATAATGCAGCCAGCCGCACCGTATTCCGTGTATCTTCCGTTGTGACGCGTTCCATCATTGTCCTCCCTGCCCGTATAAGCAGTCTGCCATATATGTCATAGCATCACCAATACGACTGCCCGGATTGACCGTAAACAAATCCATCGGCAGTTCATAGATGCGGCCGTTCTTGACAGCTGCCGTCTGATTCCACGCGTCGTTGGTCTGCATTTGTTCTTTAAAACGAGCCATCATCTCCGGTGTATTGCCCATGGAAATAATAAAAATAACTTCCGGATCTTGTTTGACAACATATTCCAAACTCAGCGGAATAAACTGGCCCTGCAGCGATGTATCCAAATCAGCAATATTGACGCCATGCAGCCGTTTGAGCAAATCACCGGAAAAGGTCGAGCTGCCTGCCATATTATTGCTTTCCGGATTGCTGAACAAAATCAGCGTTTTAGGTCCTTGCTTTCCTGCCGTCTTGGCTGCAGCGTCTTCACACTGCTTGGTAATGGCATCTATTTCAGCCTGCGCTGTTTTTTCATCGCCTGTCAGTTCTCCAAAGAACTGCAGTGTCTTGAGCGTATCTTCATAATTGTCCAGCGAATTGATGTACAAGGGAATATGATTTTGTTCCAGTGTTTCTCTCAGCTGATTATGAAACGGTACGTTGACGCCAATAACCAAATCCGGCTTTAAGGACAAAATCGTTTCGACATTCGGCGAATGGATAATACCTACTTCCGGCACACCTTCTGTTGCTTTGGCCAGCTCTGGCGACAGCGATTTCGAAGTTGGTTTGCCGACAACAGCCTCTTTGCCGCCTGCCGCTACATACATATCCATGTTGGATACATTCAAAAACACAACACGTTTCGGATGCACAGGAATTTCCATCGTTTTTCCCGTGCTGTCTGTCACCTGCCGTACTGCCGTGTCAGCAACAGCCGTATCACCTCGCATCATCATATAAGCTATCCCTCCAAATAAACACACGATGACAGCGAAGACAACATACAAAATAGTTTTTCGCAATGCAATCCCTCCTCAAAAATAGCAGCCTCCCGATGGACGCTGCCTTTTTCTTAAATATATCAAGAATCATTCTCTAATATAATAGCAAATACCCTTCCACTTGTCTACGTTATTTTGCTGTTTTATGCAAAATTAACCATAATTACCTTGCCGGTTATTGCAAATAATTTTCTTTTTATCTCTGTATTCTATCAGTCATTATCCTATTTTCCGCAGAGAACAAGATAAAAATTTGCCATACCCTGTATTCTTTATTTATATACATTAGATACTAATTCCTAATTTTATTTTACATGCAAGTATGCTATACTGACAGTATCATACAAAAAGGAGACTACTTATGAATAAAAAAGCTGAAAACTTCAAAAAATTTCTTGATGAACATCAAATCCAGGATTTTACCGTAGATGTACCGGAAGATGACTCACTGCATTCAGCCATCTTTCGCTCCAATCTCACCATAAACGGCACCAACATCCCTACTATTTTTATTCTTGATGACAGCATATACGGCATGATTCGTGTTTTTATCGCTCCGAACGCACTGAACGGCAAAAATCTGGAAAGCTTGTCTCAATTAATGAATGAATACAATTTAACGTATAAATCATTCAAATATTTTACCGACAACGATGGCTCTTTGATTTTGGATACATGCCTGATTCTGCCTACGGACGAAGTAAACGGCGAAGTTGTTTATGCGTTGTACCGCAACATCATTCAACATCTGGAAAGCGCGTATAAAGACATTATGAAAGTGATTTGGGCATAATAGGCTGCCGATTGGGGGTACTGCATTAAGCAGTACCTCTTTTTTTGTGCAAAAAAGACACGCCGAGAGGTTGGCTCGACGTGCCGAATACATATTCTGCAGTACACATTCCAGAAGGAGAGGTATTTCCCAGGGGTAATGTTACAGTGTACTGTCAAGAATATACATGCCGTCATCATAGATTGATAACCACATCTATATTATACGTACTGCTCTTATAAATATCTACTCCAAACGGGTCAAAAATAGCCCATTCCGACATTTATTTTTAATATCATTTTTATCATAACAAGTTCTTTCCGTATATATTTTCTCTGCTGTCACGTTCATACTTGCACAGACTGATGCAGGCGCCTGTAATCTTTAGGCAGTATACCTGTATGCTTCTTAAAGGCTGCCGAAAATTTGCTGCAATTAGAATAGCCGACATACATCGCGATATCTACGATACTTTGATTGGACTGCAGCAAAAGACGCTGTGCTTCTTCTACGCGATATTCCTGTAAATACTGGCGAATCGACATCCCATATATCGCTTTAAATATACGTTTCAGCAGGGTCTGTGAAATTGCATACTGCTCTGAAATTTCTTCAATTGTAAATTTTTCTTGCATATGCTGCACTAAATAGTCACGAATTGTCTTGACAAGTTCCACTTGATTTTGCGGAAAGCAAACTTTTTTCTTCTGCTTTTTACAATCAATCGTGCTGAGCATCAGCAATATTTCCACTACTTTTAACTGGCAGTATGGATAGCGTATGGAATCGGGAACATGATACAACTCTTGAAATAAATGTTTCATATCCTTGTTCTCTTCCATAATCATGCCAAAATCCGATTCCTGGCAAAACCGGTTGCACAATTCCGCAATATTAAAGGATTTATCTCCCAAAATCCGATCTACGACAGGCTGGGCTTTTTGAATCGTAAAAACAATTGAAAGACCATGATAATGCGCTCTGGGAAAATACGTAGTATGGCAAAATTCTTCATTGCTGCGCCAGCCAACAGACATGTCGTTGGGGCCCATATACAAAAATTCTCCATTCTGAAATTCACATTCCACACGGCCTTCTTCGCAGTGATTGATAGCAAACACATTGGGTACCGGCTGGGCATAGCAAGAAAATTGCTGAATATGCGCATCTAAATACACAATATCAATTCCCGGATATATTTTTCGTTTTGTCAGATGCGCATTCCCTGTCTTATTCGTGACTTCGATAACTGTTTTATCCGCACTTTCTTCAACAATTCGCATAGGACTTACGGCTGCCATGTCAATACCCTCCTTGATGATCTTTCAGATGATATTAGAACCGATACACCTGCCGGACTGTTTTGCCCTGTTTTAAGAAGCCAGCCCATAAAAAGACCGCTTCTGTGAGTTGAATTTCCAAAACATGCAGTATAACCGGCATGGCAGCGATTCGCTCTTTTGTAATGCCTTTTGCTGCTGCAATCGCCATGTATCCGGGTTCGTCTGGTTCTATCATACGGCATCTTCCTGTTAACTGCAAGCCTGCTAGCTTTTCAAATCCTGCATACGAATCAAAAACAGCTAACCCAACCTGGGGATTGCGGTACAAGTTGGCAAATTTTTTTCCACCTTCACTAAACAGATAGATTTTCTTTTTGTCATACAGGTACTCAATCGGCGTTGCCCGCACAGCAGTACCCTGCCCCGTAGCCAGTACACACGTAGTATGCTGGCGCAAAAAGGTTTCGATGGCTTCCAGCACTGTTTTATCATTTTCTCCAGGAGCGGCATGCAGCGCCTGCAGCCGTTCACCGGCCTGGATGATTTCTTCTGTGCCTGCCGCTGTATGAACACAAGCTGCATAACAAAGAGACTTCCCGGTGTATGCAGCGGCACGATCTTGTATCTCCTGCCATACCGCATCCGATACGTCGACGCCAATTATGCCGATTTCCTTTTGTGAAAGGTCTTGCTGCAGCACGGCTGTAACCCATGCCAAATCTGTTTTCGGGCTGACAGCCAGCAGAATGCGGCCGTATTGCCCCAAAGATGAGGCTGCCGTATATACCTGATAGCTGCTCATGCTCACGATGCTGGCCATCATTTGTACTGTCATGCGGGATGCTTTTGTCCCATCATATAAAAACAACGTATTTGCCATAAAACGAAACGCCTTCTTTCTTTGTGTAACAATAAGAATTTAATTTTCTTTTTCAAAAGTATATTTATTATGATGTTATGAATGTAAGAAAACCTGTCCTATACAAAAAGACCGCAGCGTGTGCCGCAGTCTTTTTCAAGGGAGTGTATAGAAAAGGTATCAAAGTTTATAAGGAACCCTGCATGCGCTTCATAACCTGCTGAAGTTCTTCCGGGCTCATCGACTGCATAGCTTCTGCCATTTTCTTCATTGCAGCTACGCTGGGCATCCCCTGCATATTCTTCATTTTTTTCATCGCTTCTGCCATAGACGCCGTTTTCTTGGCATCTTGCGCAGCGACTCGTTCCATGACCATCGTGTTTTTACCGGTCATCAAGTATTGAATGCATTCCAACGTGGTCTGCGTCATATTTACCTGCCAAAACTGCCCTGCATCGGTCAATGTATACATGACGCCATTGTAGGCAACCAATCCTCGTTTTTCCCATAATGCATAGAGCCAAGCCAAATCTTTTAACCGATCGTCAAAGGCATAGATTTTGTTTAAATCAATGTAACACATTTCCAATTGATTCTGTACCGCATCGACGATAGGCTGCAAAGGCGATTGTTTCATCAGGGCCATAAACGGTTTTTTGCCGGCTTCTACAAACATTTCATACGGCTGAATCGCGCGGTGCAGCATGGTAGAATACCCGTCTAAGCCGCCGCCGGCACCGCTGCCGAACGGAAACATAGCCGAGCCGGAACGAGCCAATGTATTATACAGGCTGCGTTCCCGATTGCTGCAGCTCCAATGGCAGATATTCAAACGGCGGTATGCCCGTTTTTCTAAGTACTCTTTAGCAAAGGCAAACATACCTGACTGATATGCCGTCGTCGCTGCCGGCGGCAGTTTTCCATTAACAATGGCTTTATTTAAATCGCTGCCGTCAAATACATTTAATTGGTACAAATCAGCACCGTCTACGCCGGATTGAATCAGCAAATCCAAGTCTTCCTGCCAAATCTTCATATCCTGACCGGGCAGGCCGTAAATCAAATCGATGACGACAGCACATTGATTATAATCCAGCAGGCCGCGCAGGTTGCGAAGCACCGTTTCCTGGTCATCCAAGCGTCCGACGGCACGGCGGATATCCGTATGAAACGACTGTACACCCAGCGACATGCGGTTGACGCCGTTTGCCAGCCAGACATCCATCTTTTCCGGCACCAAATCATGGATGCGTCCTTCCAGTGTCAATTCATAATCATTGGCCAGGGGCAGGCATTTTTGAATCGTCTGCAGCAGCCGCTTTGCATTTTGCGGGGATAACGAAGTCGGCGTACCGCCGCCAATAAACACAGCATGAATGATACTGTCTTGTAAGCGGGGACTGTCAGCAGAAGCTTCCAGCTCCTGAATCAGGCAGTCTACATAATGGTCTTCTACGTCTTGATTGGTTCCGTTTTGGAAAAAACCGCAGTAAAGACATTTGGTTTTGCAAAATGGAATATGAATATACGCTGTCTGGATTTTCTTTTCCCGCGGCGGTACCGCCATTAACTGCTGCCAAAGCTGCTGCGATTCATCCGGCGGAACGACACTGCCGTTTAGACCGGCATGCACGACCCGCTTGCGCGGAAACGCTTCTGCCAATGGATTGGCCGTTTCTGCGCCGAACTGGAATAACTGCTGTTCCTTTGGCAGACTGTGAAATAATTCTTCTAAGCTCATAGCTACCTTACCCTTCTGCAACGCGCTGCATAACAGCTGCAGCAAATGCTTTGGCATGTTCTAAATCAGCTGCATCCGGATGTTTGGCAGCTTCTGCATGAAGCGCATCGCGTTCCGGCGATTTGCCGTGCGGATGGCCTGCCGGAAACTGTTTATACATCATTTCAATCAGTTTGGGATCTACTGCTCCTTGGCAGATAAACCGGCCCGGTACATCGACACCTGCCGGCAGAAAATCAATCCCTGCCTGAAGACTGGCAGCAGCATGTTCCGATTTGGGATCTGCTCCCAGCGTGGCAAAAACGGCTACATGCTTGTTATGCAGCGTTTTCAACGTTTCTTGGGAATCTTTGTCTGCTGAGCCGCGGTCTACCCAAAATCCCAAAAACACACAGTCATACGAAGCAATATCTGCAGGTATTTCTTTTACCGATACACAAGGCGTACCTGCCGGCAGGGAACTGGCAATGGCTTCGGCTACTTTTTTAGTATTGCCCGTACGGGTAGAATATAAAACAATCGTTTTCATATGATGTACATCTCCTTTATTAAAACATATTATTTTAAACAAATTATATAATAAGCCAGCCCTTTCAAGTAAAAGCTACGTACATGCACATGGTGTGAAATACATATAGTGAAACTAAGATAGGCCGTACTGCATTTTCTTAAAAGAACTGGCTTACCAGTTATATCTTGCGTTTGTTTTTTTTCGTTTAATTCAAGTTAAAGTTTACGGTTACATTGATAGTTACTGTCTGGCCGGTCGCATTGGGATACGGGCAGGCTGCATACACCGCTTTGACAGCTGCATTTTGCAGGATGCTCGGACCGCCGCCTGCTGAAGCGCCTACGCAGTTGCCGCTGCCGTCCAGTGTGACAGTAACGGGGACAGAGCCTGTAATGCCGCGTTTGACAGCCATAGCCGGATAGGATTTGTTGGCATTCACGGCTGCCCAGAAGCCGTCACTGTCAAATGCTCCGGTTCCTGTACCGGCTGCGCCGCTGTCACCGCTGCCCTGGCCGTCACCGCTGCCGTCGCCATATCCTTGTCCATCGCCTACGCCGTCACCAACGCCGGAGCCGCTGCCGGAACCTATTCCTGAACCGCTGCCTGTACCTTCGCCGGTACCGCTGCCGCCGCCCATACCGCCGCCGTCAGAAGCACTGCCGTCAGAGCTGCCTGCTGCATCGGCCGAAGGAGCCGCGCTGGACGAAGCTGCCGTATTAGCAGATTCAGCCGTAGGCACGGCATCTGAAATAGGTGCTGGCGCCGGAGTCTGCGGAGCAGGCGCCACAGCAGACTGACTAGCCTGTACCTGTGCTGTTTTTTCGGCTACAGCCTGTTCAGACAATTTTTCCGGGAACAGCGAGCTGCCGCCGCCACCGCCGCCGGCATGGCCGCTGCCGGAGCTGGTCAATTCACCGGTATCCAAGTCGACCACATACATCTGCTGTTCTTCCTGATGAAGAACCGTACCTGCCAAAAACACGGCCAAAACCCCGGCAATAACCAGATGAATGATAGCCGAACCGGCATACGCACGTTTCCATGAAATTCCCTGCATATGCGTCATCCCTTCTGTTCTGCCGCAATAGCCAGCCGTTTGACGCCGGCTGCTTTCAGCATATCCATTACCGCTACGACTTGTCCATGAGCCGTCCGTTTATCGGCCTGCAAAATGACAGCCGCGTTAGCATTTTCTGCCATGTGTTTTTTCATCATGTCTGATGCTTCATCATAGCTGACCGGCTTATTATCCATCGTAATATGCCCTTCTGCATCTACGGTCAAAATAATCGGCATCTGCACAGGAGCCGATGCGCTCTGAGCCTGCGGCAGCTGTACAGACAGGGCTTTTTGTGCAATCGTCTGCAGACTGTTCATCATAAAAAATACAAGCAGGAAGAAAATAATATCAATCATAGGGATAATCATGAAGACCGGTTTTTTCTTTACTCTGGCGTTTGTAAACATCCTGTCTTACCTCCCTATTTGGCATTGTTGGCATTGACGACAGCAACGCATAATTTTTCTGTATCTGTAACAATCGTATCGAGCTGATGATCAAAATAGGTATAGACGCAGAAAGCAATAATAGCTACGCAAAGGCCGGAAGCCGTCGCTACCAAGGCTTCCCCAACACCGCCGGTAATTGCCGACGCGCCGGCACCGTTATCCAATACGCTGAATGTGCTGATCATGCCGGTTACCGTTCCCAGCAAGCCAAGCAGCGGAGCTACCGTAACAATAGCGCTCAAATAATCCAAATAGCGGCGAAACGCAACCGATTCGACTGTCATTTGTTCATTAAAAGCATCTTTCATTTCTTTTTCGCTGCTGCGGTGAGACACGCCGTGAGCAATAATGCGGCTGACAGCCGTAGAATTTTTCTTGCAGAATGCATCTACAGCATCCCACTGCTGCTGTTTTACAGCATGGTCAACACCCGTAAAAAACTTTTTAGAATTCTTACGGTTCGCTTTATAATAGCAAAACCGTTCAATAGCAATCGCTATGGTAAAAATAGATAAAGCCAATAACGGATACATAACTAAACCGCCGCTATGAAATAAATGTAAAAAATACGTTAACCCTTCCATGTTTGTACACTCCTTATCTGTAATTCTAAAATACTATGTGAATCGGACACTCCCAGCCGATTATCACCTACATATACATGGAAGCCAAGGACACAAACGCCGTCCATAAGCCTATTACATAAGCCAGATTTTTCCATGTCGTATCTTGTTTTGTCATTTGTCTACGCACGTTGTTTTCGCTCCTTATTTTTCAGCATTATACTGATAATCACTTTCGCAAATCAATTGACATGTATTATCATATCAATGAAATTTATTTTTGTCTACTCCAATCCGACAAAAAAATAGCCCAATCCGACATTTTTCAAAAAAAAAAGATACAGCCCATGTTTCCCAAAGAAGGATAAACATAGGCTGTATACCATTTTTCTGGTTAGTAAATTCGTATATAAACAATGCGTTGTTCTTAAACAATTTACAGGCATATTTTACAAATAATCTGATTTTCACCTCGTTCCATCTGAATAATATCTACCGCTGCCAAGGGCATAATCTCTTCCATTTTATTCAAGAATTGAATGTAGTTTTCATAGTTTCCCTGCAATTCCACCATATATTGCCGACCTTCCCGCTGCATAGCCTGAAAAGACAATATCTGCAGCCCATACGCATGGCTCTGCTGCTGCACTGTATCCATTATATCCGTTTTAGGAATTTCCCACGTATTTCGTGCAGCCTTTGCCGACCGTATCGTATAGGCCTGCACCGTTTCATTGGCCTGTTTCCATTCGCTCCACTGCAAATAGGCATAGACGCATCGCCCAATCCCCAGCAGCAGTACGACGCCCAATGCCAGGCATATTTCTTTTTTATGATGTGGAAACAGATGTATCCATCGTTTCTTCATGCGCTAATTCCACCTCTACTTGAAATACAGGCAGGTCACCTGCTGTGCGTTCTTTTTGCCGGCTTGCAAAAACACGCTTTACCAGAGACTCCCGCCGCAGTTTATCCTGCCATTTTTGCAAGGATGCTTGTCCGGCTGTTTCCCTGCCGTATACAATAAAACGATTTTGCCGTACTTCCAGCCGTTCTACATCGAGTTCTTCCGGCTTGGTTCTTGCCAGCATTACCAGCACAGCCGCCCAATGTATCCGCTTCTTTTCTTGGGCTGTTATTTCATCTGTCCGTTGCTTCAGCTTTTTTTCTATGGCATTTTCTTTGGTTACGCGCTGCTGCAGCGGCAGCGACTGTGTCATAAACCGCATCCGTTCTGTATCAGCCAAGTTCTGCAGCAGCGTACCCGCTGCCAAAGAAAGGATGCAGGCTGCCGTCAAAACAGCTGCACCGACGGCATACCCGCGCTGCGGCAGGGCAAACATGTTTTTTCGTCGTTCTTTAGGAATGAGATTATACTTCATACAGCCTCCTAAAAAGCAGCCAGCAGCATGGCCGGGCAGGGAATATCCCATTGTGCCTGCTGTTTCTTGGCAGCGGCATGGATAGGCGCCGGCATCCAGCACTGCGCCGTTTCATCCCGCCACAGCCATGTTTCTTCCGGCAGTGCCGCATCTTCCAGCCACTGCCATGCATCCTGCGGCAGTTGAGACGCGATGCCGTAAGACAGGGGCACGCCCTGCTTCAAGCCAATGACGTGTATTTCTTCTTTGCCAGCAGGCAGATACAGCGTACCGTCTCCCTGAGGGCAAAGCCTGCCTGCCGCAGCGGGTACGACGTCAATGCAGTCTACCAAGCACGCATGGCTTTCAAAGGCATCCAACACAGCCGTAACCAAATCGTACGGATAGGCTCCCAGCAGCCATTCATACGTTCCGTCAGGATATGCATGTCCTGTCGCCTGTAAATCAAATGCATACAAGCTGCTGCCATCACCCAAAGCCTCATCCCAAACAGCCATTTGGCATGCTTCTTCTCTTTTTTTACTGGGCACAGCCAATTTTTTCCATATGAGCGCTGTACCTCCTACCAGTATCGTAATGCCATAGGACTGCAGGCCGTACGTTTCTATCAGTTGATGAATCATTGTTTCGGTATATGAGCCGCCCTGCATCCACTCCGAACGGCACGTATACAGGCAGGCTTGTTTTAACTGTATCGTTCCATACCAGTTCCGCCGTATTTTTAATACATAGATAGTTCTTTGCGTCAGCCAAATACACGCTTTCTGCCAATGTTTCATTTGCATGCTCCTCAATACCGTATTTGCGAAACAGAAAATACAGCCTGTTCCTTTTCTTTTTCTACATGGAAGACGACGGCTTCCGTTCGCCGCATCAAGGAAACCTCCCCAATCCCCATGCCGCGTACCGTACCGTTATAAGGCAGCTGATAGGATTTGGACACACACTGCACTTCCATATATTGCCCTGTCTGTGTCACGCCATACGCATCGTCCAACTTCCACGTCTTTTTTTCCGGCACTTGCCGCCAGTCACGGTGCCGAATGTCATCCCAGCCCAACAGCATGGCACTTTCTGCAACATATCCTAGCTGGATGGACTCTGTATATTGTTTGGCTGTCTGCAGGTACGCAAACGCAAGTGCGGAAGACGCTATAGCCAGTGACAGCACAGTCACTCCCATGCCCAGCATGTATGCCGTCATAAAACCATTCTTTTTCGTTTTCATCATCTATCACATTCCGTTTCCGGCAGGGACACGACGGTAATCCGGCACAGACGTTCTGCACGGCTTACTGTATCGTATACCAAAAAAGAAACATATACCCTATTGCCAGCTTGTGAAAAATACGGTTCGCTGCCATACGGACGCACCCGAATCCGCGCGGATGGGCCGGCACTGCTTGACCCCGTCAGCGGCTGTTCATTGCCGTCACTTAATATTCGATAGACAAGGACTCCTTTTACAGAAAAGCCGGTACGGTTATTTTGTATATCCCGGCAGCGAATTTCTGTCGGAGTCACCGTAATGTCATGGGCAAACCGCAGTGTACCGTATATCGTTTCTTCGACCACTACGCCCTGCCGCGACAGTTCTTCCCACGCTTCGCCGCGGCGCATATTTTTTACAATTTGGATACATACGGGAAGAAAGCTGGAAACAACGATACCCAGTACCAGCAGCGCGATGATCATTTCCAGGAAAAGGAATCCATTAACTCGTTTCTTTTCTTTCCAGCCGCCGAAATTCATGGTGTATTCCATCATCTCCCTGCACTTTTACATCATACCGCAAATACTCTTCTGCCACAGGAACGATATCGACAGTCACCGTATAGGAGACTCCTTCCCACTCATACGGCTGCTGATACGGCACAGCCATCGACTGCTGATGCCGTATTTCTTCCATCATGTTTCTGCCAACAGCCGCTGCGGCCATACTGCGCTGCGCCTGCCGGTACAAGGACACACTCTGTGCCGTCAAAGCCAATATGGGAAACAAAAACACTGCGCTGAGCAGTACGGCTGCCAGGGCATCGCAGAGCAGAAAACCGTTTTTATTCAATACGGATGCGTCCTGTCTGGGCCGCCAGTATAATTTTCTTTGTATACGATATATCCGGTACAGAAACAGTAATCTGCATCGCATGCGTCGGTCTTCCTTTCTCATCAAAAAAAATATCTTTTCGCGAAGCGCCGCTGGCAACAACGGTTACGCCTTGGGGATACGGCCGTTCTTTTTTGATTATATATTGACGTATGACACAATATTTATTCTTGGAGCAGGATATATTCCAGTTGTCACTGTCGGCCATGCCGTTGCTCATGGAATACTGCCTCATACGCTGTATATCGATTGCCAGCTCTCTGACAAGTATATCGGCATCCCGTTTAGCATTATGCCGTTCAATAGAAGGAAAAAGCACTGCCACTCCCAAGGTTATCATAGTGCAAACCAGCAGCAGTTCCCACAAAAAATACCCATTGGCTCTGGGATGCTGCTGCCTAACAGAAGCCATGCCTGCCATTCCTCCTTCATAAAAAAAGCACTCGACCAGCCAAGCCACAAAAAGGGGCCAAACGGTATCACAGCCGGTTTTGCGCGCAGCCGCAGACAGCATGCCGTTCCCAGCGCTGTCACACATGCCGCTGCAGTCATCCCATATGCCATATATCCCGTACATCCCAGGCACAAGGCAGCTGTAAGCTTGATATCTCCGCTGCCAATGCCGTTGGGATTCCAGACATACGCCAAGAAGAAGAAGGCAGCAATCAACATTCCCAGCCATAGATTAGGCTGAAACAGCCCGGCCAGCCAGCCGATTCCATTGCTGATTGCTACGACACAAACAACCGCATCGGGTATCCAATACCAAGCGATATCGGTATATACAATAATACATGTACAGCCAACCAGGCTTGCCAGCCAGATACCATACAGCCAATCTGTCCGCTCTATCAGTTCCATGTCTGCCTCTCCTTCCTAAACACAGCCGGAGTATGTGTTACTCTTTGGCTTCTGTTTGTTTCGACGCCGAATCGTAAGTCACGCCGTCATACGTCCCGGAAACAACGCCTTCTGCATCAATCGTGTACGCAGAATCATCGGGAAGTTTGGGTTCTGCCTGCAGGTATTGCTTATCTTTGGTCTTCGTTGCCAGTTCCGCCACCGTTGTGGGATATTTGCCGTTATCGATTTCATATAAGGCGGCAGCATTGCTAATCACATGCAGGTCTGCCTGAATTTTGGCAACTTTAGCTTGTTTGCTCGCAGACGTAAACCGCGGCACAGCCATGGAACTTAAAATCAAAATAATACTGACGACGATAAGCATTTCCAGCAACGTAAACCCGTTGCGTTTTTTCTTATCCCGTGTTTTGTGAAACCACGTCTTTTTTAAGTTGTTCATAGTACTTGCTCCTTTCTGTTTTACACTGCAATATTCGAAGCCATATCAAACAACGGCAGTAATAAACAAATCACTAACGTGCCAATACATAACCCGGCCAGCAAAAGCACTGCCGGGCCGATACACTGCTGAATCATCGCGGCACTGCGTTCCAGCCGCCACCGGTAATAGACAGCAATGGACTGCAGGCTTTCTTCATATCGGCCTGTCATTTCGCCTACTTGCAGCATCGTTTCTACATACGGCGTCCCAAATCCACCCTGACGGACAGCCAAACTAAGGGCAGTTCCATTTTCCAGCCGATACTGAGTCTTTTTCATGCATTGCCGAAACCACAAAGACGGCATCATCCTGCCTGTATCCTGCAGAGCCTGCAGCAGCGGAATACCGCTTCCCAGCTGAATAGCCAACACCCGGCCGCACCGCTGCCAGCACAGCATCAGGCACCAGGAACGAATCCAGGAAATCTGCAAGAGTGTTTCTTCTATTGCCAGGGCCCAGTCGGAATGAGTACGCAGCACCGGAATCCCCAGCACTGCCAATACAGCCAGTACAACCAGCCCCCAACTATATGACCGCACTGCGCCGGCAGCTTTTAGCAGCCATTGCGTAGGATACGGCAGAGGCAGGGCCATCTGCACAAACATGGTTTCAAAAACAGGCAGGATAAACCATACGGCACCTATGCATAAGCTGACAGTGCAAAAGACGAGAAAGAGAGGATACGCCAACGAGCTGCGCAGCAGCTGCCGCTGCTTTTGCGCATATTCGTAATATTCGCTTAACAGCAGGAAAATTTCTTCCAGCTGTCCTCCCTGTTCACCGGCCCGCACCATTTGACAGGCAAGCAGGGGAAACAAGCTGGTCTGTTCCATAGCCAAAGCCGGTGACGCCCCTCGTTCCATAGCAAGGGCGGCCCGTTCCATGCGCAGTCTCTTTTTTTGCGGCCGTATATCCTGCTGGAGAAGCCGCCAAGCCTCTACAAAGGGAATCCCTGCATGAATCATCGTACCCAGCTGTCGAAAAAAGAAAGCCAGCGTCGTATACGATACTTGGGAAGAAAAAGGTACATGCAGTTGTTTTTTCTCTCGGACAGAGATAAGCTGCCATGAACGCTTTTGGACCAGTTCCTGCACGGTTTCTTCCTGCTGTGCATTCATTTCATAGGTTCTGCAGTGTCCCTGTTTATCTTTTATTTGAACGACAAATCGCTTCATGTCTGCCCCCTGTAACGCTGCCACGCCTGTTCCATGGTCCGCATACCCATCGCCGCGCCGGTCTGCATCACCGTTGGCAGCTGATGTTCTTTGCCGCAGCGTATGAGCTGGGCGACAGCCGGTGTCTGCAGCAGCACTTCCCGTATAATCTGCATCTGTCCTTCGTGGTAATACTGCTGCTGTGCCAAAATTCCCTGCAAAACCAGCGCCAGGCGGCAGCGAATTTCTTCTTGTTCCGTGCCGTGATAGGCTCCTGCCAGCCGCCGCACAGCCTGAGAAGCTGTCGGCGTATGCAGTGTGGAAAAGACAAGATGCCCTGTTTCAGCCGCCGTAATCGCCGCATCCATCGTATCTCTGTCCCGCATTTCACCGATAAGCAGAATATCCGGATCTTGCCGCAGCGCCTCTTTAATGCCCAACGCAAAGGAAGCAACATGCACCTGCAGCTCCCGCTGGCTGATCAATGATTTTTCTCCCAAGACGACATACTCAATCGGGTCTTCCAGCGTAATGATATGGCAGGCACGCGTACAGTTGACATACTGCAGTATGCGCCATAATGCTGTCGTTTTGCCGCTGCCCGTCGGGCCGCAGAGCAGCACCAGTCCCGATGTAAGTCCAGCCAACCGCTGCAGCAGGGTTTCATCCGCATCAGCAGGCAGTGTATCTAGCGGATACAGCAAGCGTATGACAGCGTGCATCCCAGCAAATTCACGGCTCACCTGCAAACGGCAGCGAATCTGCTCATGCGAAAAGCCAAATGAAGAAGAAGGATCATTTGTTTCCTGCCAGCCTGTTTCCTGCAGCCATTGCCGTATCATTACCGCATCCAATACATCCTGTCCCCATTCCTGCAGTTCGCCGGCTTGGCGCAGCATAGGGCGGCGTCCTTCCTGCAAATGAATGTCCGACGCACGACGGCTGACAGCTGCTGCAAAAACAGCCTGCCAGCTCATCGCAAGGCACCGATATCGTAAATGCGATGAATTTCGTCAGTATCCGTCATGCCGTTTTGCAGCGCGGCGGCAATCACTTCTTCCATCAAAATCGCCCCGTCTGCACTGGCTGCCTGCTCCATCTCCTCTCCCTGACAGCCATGACGAACAGCCTGTTTGACATGAAATCCCACAGGAATGATTTCGCATACACTAAAACGGCCGGCATAACCGCTTTGAAAACAAGAAGGACATCCCTGATGCTGCCGTACGTTCCCGTCCGTCTGCTCCGCTGCTGCCCGGCTGCACGAAGGACACAGCCGTCTGGCCAGCCGCTGGGAAGACATGCCCAACAAGGCATCAGCAATCAGATACGGTTCAATCCCCATATCCATCAGCCGTATCGGCACGTCAACGGCTCTGGAAGCATGAATCGTGCTGAAAACAACATGCCCGGTCAGTGCAGCCCGCACGGCAATTCTCGCCGTTTCTGCATCGCGGATTTCCCCGATGACCAATACATCCGGGTCCTGTCTGAGCAAAGCCCGCAGGCCGTTTTGAAAAACTAATCCCTGTTTGCATTGAATCTGGCTTTGGCAAAATCCGTTTATTTTATATTCCACCGGATCTTCCAGCGTCGCAATGCTGATTTCATCCCGTTGCAGTTCCCGCAGCGCCGCATACATCGTCGTCGATTTGCCGCTGCCCGTCGGGCCGCTGTATATAAACAATCCTTTGCTGCAGTGCGTCAAGCGGCGCAGCAAAGCCACTACAGGCGGCTCCATGCCCAGCGCATCCAAATCCAGAGAAATATTTCCGGCATCCAGCAGCCGGATAACTGTTTTTTCGCCGCGTATTGTAGGCATCGTGCTGACCCGCATATCGACGCGGCGCGTACCGTCCTGCCAGACAAAATGACCGTCCTGCGGCAGCCGCTTGTTGGCAATATCCAGTTTCGCCATAATTTTGATGCGTGCTGTTAGCGTATCCAATTTTTCTTTGGCAAGAACTGCCGCTGTCGCCAGCACACCGTCACGCCGCACGCGGATGCGCACTCCTTCATCCAGCGGTTCTATATGTATGTCACTGCTTTTAGAGGAAACAGCATACTGTATCATGGCCTGAACCATTTCCTGTGCCGTCCCCTGCAGCCAGATCGTATTTTGCTCCTGCTGCATCGTCTTCCGCCTCCTTTCTTCCTTGGCATCATCATAGCATAGAATGCACGGCTGCTAAAAAACTCTCATTTATTTTTAATCTTCGCGTTTTATTTTTTAATCTAATTTTAATTTTCCTCTCATAAATCCTTTCTTTTCCTCATGTATAGCCGGTTGTGACGCAAATTGACTGTATCTGCATGTTTTTTTTTACATGCCGCCATTTTATGGTATGATGAAGAAAACACGTCAAAGGAGATGACACGATGAACCCTATGTTGCTGCAGGGACTCAACGCACAGCAGCAGGCTGTCGTAACCGATTTAACACATCCCATACTGCTCAGTGCGCCGGCCGGCACGGGCAAAACTACGGTACTGGCGCGCCGCGTCGCCGCTATTTTGGACACGCAGAAAGCCGAAGCTTCCCAGTTGCTGTGTCTGACCTTTACCAATCGGGCCTGCAAAGAATTAAAACACAAAATCGTTGCTGCGGTACACGAAAAAGGCCTTGACGTCGTCGTCAAGACCATTCACAGTTTTTGTTATTCTCTTATCAAAGAAGAAGGGAAAGCCTCTTCTTCGCTATACAGTGATGCTATCGTATACGACGACGAAGACTGCAAACAAATAATCAGCGATATTCTCGTTCGCCGCGATATGCCGCTTTCCGGTGCCAGCCGTCTGCAAAAGCTGCAGAATTTCATTGAAATCATCAAGAAATATCCCTTTCTTCATCATACAGGCACGTCGGATATGACCTGCGAACATGCCGTTTCCGCTTTTCTGCAGGATGATGCCGCCGTTCGTTCTCTCTGCGCTACCTATGACCACTCGCTGGACAAAGAACTGGAACAATGGCTGGCTACCAACGGCCTGCGTCTTTTTCAATATTATGAGCAAACCCTCCAAGACAATCATGCCCTCGATTTTGCCGACTTGATTACTTCGGCGTACCGGCTGTTATGCCAGGATGCTGTCTGCCACCGCTGGCAGGACCGCTTCCGCTATATTGCTATTGATGAAATGCAGGACACGAGCGAAATCGAGTACCGTGTATTGTCCAAACTGTTTTCCGGCCGCGTCATTTTATTGTGCGGCGATTATTTCCAAACGATTTACGAATGGCGCGGCTCCTATCCGGATTTGATTTTACGGCGTTTTACTGCCGATTTTTCACCGCGCCGCATTACGTTTACCATGAATTACCGCTCTACGCAGCTCCTGCTAGAAGCATCATCAGCCTGCGTATCCCAACTGTTCGGTTCTTCTGTCCGCCAGCTGTATCCGCTCCCCAGTACAGCCGCATCTCCTGTACATGGTGACCCCATCGTAGTCCAAGAAGCCGCTCATTTTATGGATGAAGCCCGCTGGATTTTTCATGAAATTGCCAAACTGCCGCAGGAGGCGCAAGCCAAGACCTGCATCATGACGCGGACAAACCGGTATAATAAAGAAATCTGGAACGGCGTCCGCTCTCATAATGAACGGCTGCCCATAGATGCACAGCTTCCCTTTACGATGATTGACCAGTTCCAGCTATTCAAACGGCAGGAATGCAAAGATGTCATTGCCTTTCTGCGCCTGTTCCTCAACAAACACGACGCCCTTAGCCTCAAGCGGATTGTGAAGCGATTTGCCAAACGAATCGGGCCGCGCACGCTGGCTGCCATTGAAAGTGATTCGTACCGCAGACTCGGCATCAGCTTATGTGATTTTATTGACCCGGAAACAGCTGCATACGGCGACCCATTCGGGCATTTAATCACGGCCCTGTCTGAAGAAAATGTCGTCGTGTTTGATGTGGAAAGCACGGGTACCGATACGACGCAGGATGAAATCATCCAAATCGCGGCAATCCGTTTGGACTGCCGCGGATATGTCAAAGACCGTTTTATGACATATGTCCGTACAGAGCGCAGCGTCGGTGATTCGTATTATGTACATCATATCAGTGATGAGCTGCTGCAGCAAAAAGGCCTGCCGCCGCAGGACGCGTTGACAGCCTTTCTGCAGTTTGCCGGCAGTGCCGTCATCGTCGGACACAACGTAACGTATGACCTGCAGATTCTGCACAGCGAACTGTGCCGTCTTCATCTGCGTCCTCTCGGTGACGTTGCCTATTACGATACACTCGATATATTCCGCCGTTTTTATCCCAACGTGCGCAATCACAAATTGGGATTCCTCAGCGACTATTTTTCCCTGGAAGATAAACCCAGCCACGATGCCTTTGACGATATTATGGCGACAGCTGCACTGCTGCGGTATGCGCTGCAGCAGCATCTCGTGCCGGAAGAAGCGCAGCGGCGTGCCTGCATCGCTATGTATGCGCCGCTTTTTGGCCCGATTGCCCAAACGCTGCAAAAGCTGCGCGCGCTGACGTATACACAGCGTCCCTGCGACATGATTGCCAGCGTAATGCTCCAAGGCGGCGTCAAAGCCTATTACACATCGCAGCAAGAAAACCAGCTGGCCGCCGGACGCCATATCGACCGCATAGAAAATATCCGCAAATTATACCTTCTTGCCCAAGAGCTGGACACCCGCCCGCACCAGGACGCCCGCGACGCGCTGACCGAATTTCTGCAGCTTACGTCCCTTTCCAACAGCGAACTGGACACGCTGCTCGCCAAAAAGCCCCGTATCCCGATTATTACAGTACATCAGGCTAAGGGGCTGGAATTTGACTATGTATTTTTAGCTTGTCTGCAAGAAGGCACTTTCCCGCTGTCACGGGCCATTTCCCAACAAGAACTGGATGAAGAAAAACGGCTGTTTTATGTCGCCATGACGCGCGCCAAAAAACGGCTGTATCTGAGCTGGCACCGCCAGGAAGGACGGCATCTTTGCCAGCCAAGCCCGTTTATAGCCGCCATTCCGGCGCAGTATAAAACAGAAAGCAGCGATACCTAAATAAGACCGGCAATTCCTAGCAGAAGGCCCAGTATACCAGAGCCAACCAATACGCGAATGACGCCTATTTTCTTATGAACAGCAGCGTATGCCAAGAAAAAGACGACCAGGCCGCCGGCACTAAACTGCGTAATATCGTGGGGAATTTCTTCCGTATTCCACACGGCCAGCAAAATAAAACTAATACTTGCCGCGCAAATGAGGGCTACGACGGCCGGGCGCAGCCCATTCAAAATACCGCGAATCGCGCCTATATCTCCATATTTCAAAAAAATACGGGCCAGCAATATCCCCAAAAACAGCGAAGGCGTAACAAATCCCACAGTCGCACAAACTGCGCCGCCAAGGCCTGCAATCTTCGTACCGGCAAACGTAGCCGCATTGATGCCGATAGGCCCCGGCGTCATCTGTGAAATCGTAAACACATCAATAAATTCGCTCATGCTCAGCCAATGATACGTATCGACCACACTGGCCTGAATCAGCGGCATAGATGCATAGCCGCCGCCGACACAAAAGATGCCGACTTTGCAAAATTCCCAAAACAGCAGCCAATAAATCATGACTATGCCTCCTTAATTGTATTTTACGGCACGCATAAACAACAGTCCAATCATGCCGTCTACGATAACCAATGCCATAATATTTAGCTGGAACCAGATGCTGCCAATAAACGTTGCCGCAATAATCAGCAGTGGCAGGACCAGTTTCTTTTTGCATTGCTTGACCAATAAATCAATGCCCACATTGACAATCAATGCCGTTGCGCCGCACTGCATCCCTTTCAGTACCATACGGATATACGCATTTTGAATAAAGAAATCATAGCAGTATGAAATAATCGACAGCGTAATCAAACACGGCAGCACCGTTGCAACCAGCGCTACGAGCGTCCCCAAGATGCCTGCCATGCGGTATCCCAAAATAATGGCGCTGTTGACAGCTACGACACCGGGCATGGACTGGGCAATAGCTACCATATCCAAGGCATCTTTGTCATTAATCCAATGGTATTCATCGACAAATTTTCCTTTCAGCAGCGGAATAATGACAAAGCCGCCTCCCACGGTAAATGCACTGATAATAAAGGTGGTTTTAAAAAGAGTCCAAAAAAAATGAGCATCCCGCGGTTTATTCATGATATTTGTTTCCATGATGCTTCTCCTTTCTCAAATTTTTTCTAAATTGATTATATCACGTTGGAATACATATTGAAAATATCTTGATAATTGGTATGATATACGTAATACCTATAGGAAAGGATTTTTAATCATGGATATTCGCCAATTAACATATTTTTTGACTATCGCCGAAGAAGGGCAAATTACGGCTGCTGCCAAACGGCTTCATATGGCACAGCCGCCGCTGAGCCAGCAAATGAAAAACCTGGAAGCAGAACTGGGCGTGCAGTTGTTTAAAAGAGGGCCGCGCCAAGTACAGCTCACCGATGCCGGAGAAATTCTGCTGCGCCGGGCTCAGCAAATCGTCAACTTATCCGATTCTACGCTGCGGGAAATCACCGATTTCAAAGAAGGGCTGCGCGGCACCTTGACGATCGGTACCGTTTCTTCTTCAGGCAGCATCATTCTGCGGCCGGCTATGTCCCAATTTCATCAGCAATACCGCGGCATTCGCTTTGAAATCTATGAAGGCAATACGTTTAAAATCATTGAACTGCTGCAAAAAGGACTCATTGAAGTCGGACTGGTTCGCACCCCCTTTAATCAAGAATCACTGCACTGCAAATTTCTGCAGGAAGATCCCATGATTCTCGCATTGACAGAAGAACTGGACTGGTGTCCTGATAAAACAGAAGTCACCTTGCCAGATCTCATGAATCAGCCCTTGATTATTTACCGCCGCTTCGACCAGCTTATTCATGAAGCGTGTGCCGTGTATAACATCACGCCGGCAGTGTTCTGCCGCTGTGACGATGCCCGCACTACCTTGTTATGGGCCAATGCCGGCATGGGTATTGCCATTCTGCCCTGTTCTGCCTTTACCTTGGGAGACCACTCTCACCTGCATATCAAATACATTCGCGAACCCAAACTAACAACCCGCATCGCTGCCATTTGGATGAAAAACCGGTACGTATCCTCGCTGGCAGAAAAATTTATTCAAGCATTATCTTGAGTGTATGTATCATATAGCAGAATCTGATGAATACATACGCGTATGTTGGAAACTATCCCGGTACACAGCAACGAACCCCGAATGGAGCCGTAATGACCCCGCTCAACAGCAATCGTTTAGAAATCGTATAAATTGCACATAAAACACAAAAAAAGCGGCACCCGAAGACAATTCTTCGAGTGCCGTTTTGTATGCTATGCCAACAAATGGCTGACCAGCTTGACACAGTCGGCTGCATCTTTGGAATAGCCGTCTGCGCCGATTTCGTCGGAGAAACTGGGCGTAACGGCAGCGCCGCCGATAATAATCTTGCCGGTATATTTTTTGTCTGCCGCTTCGGACACGACATCTTTCATGCGCATCATCGTCGTCGTCATCAAGGCGGACAAGCCGACAACAGAGGCGTGCTTATCCAAGGCAGTGCGAATGATTTCTTCTGCCGGCACGTCTTTTCCCAAATCAATGACGTTGTATCCATAATTGCGCAGCATCAGGCCTACGAGATTTTTACCGATATCGTGCACGTCGCCTTCTACGGTCGCGATGACGATAGTCGCCATTTCTTTTTCGTTGTCACTATGCTGAATCAATGGTTCCAAATAAGCAATGGCTGTTTCCATCGTATTGGCACTGGCAATGAGCTGCGGCAGGAAGTAGACTTGTTTGTCATACAGCTCACCTACTTTATTGATAGCCGGAATCAACAGGCCATCAATAATTTTTTCCGGGGCCAGCCCCTTTTCCAGCTCCCCCTGCGCGCAGGCAACTACGCTGTCTTTTTCGCCTTCCAGTACGGCATTGTAGACAGGATTGGATGCCAAGGCATCTTCTTGTGAGGATGTTTTTTGTTCGGCATCGATAACGGCAGCTCCAGCTTGTGCCATGAGTTCTGCCCGTTCTTTCCGCTTCTTTTCGTCTTCTTTTTTGTCGAAGTACTGCATCCGCTTGATATAGGCAATGTCGCTGCCTTCACGGTTCATCAGCATATTGGATGCGGCTGCCGTATTCATCAGCATGTCCTGAGACGGGTTGGCAATAGCCATTGTCAGGCCGTTGGCAATAGACATAGCTAAAAATGTCATGTTGACATAGACTCGATTGGGCAGGCCAAAAGAAATATTGGACAAGCCGCAGACTGTTGGAATCTGCAGGTCCTGCTTGCAGTGCGAAAAAGTTGCCATGCAGTCAAGAGCCGCTGTCGGCGATGCGCCAACGGTTGCAACCAATCCATCGACAATAATATCTTCTTTCGTAAATCCATATGTATACGCTGTCTGGAGCAACTGGTCCAAAATCGCATGCTTTTCCTGCAGCGTCTTGGGAATACCGTTGTCATCCAGCGGCAGGGCAATAAACATAGCCCCGTATTTTTTGGCAATCGGCATGAGCCGTTTGACTTTTTCTGATTCAAAAGAAATGGAGTTAATCAGCGCGCGTCCCGGATAAATCCGCAGTGCCGCTTCAATGACTTCCGGAAAGCTGGAGTCGATACTGAGCGGCAGGCCGGACACGCCGGTCACTTCGTACACAGAGCGAATCATCATTTCTTTTTCATCAATGCCGTTGGTACCCATGTTGATATCCAAAACAGCGGCGCCGTTTTTTTCTTGTTCCCGTGCCATGGAACGCACCAAATCCATCTTGCCGGCCCGCAGTTCTGCCTGCAGTTTTTTCTTGCCCGTCGGATTGATGCGTTCGCCGATGACTTGAAACGGCCCGTCCAGCTGGATTTCCGCAACCTGCCGTTCCGATGCCAATACACGGCGGTGTACAGCCTTCCCTGTAAGGGGCTTCATGTCTTTTACCGCTTCGTGGAGTGCCCGGATATGGTCCGGCGTCGTACCGCAGCAGCCGCCGACAATATGGGCGCCTGCTTCAATGAGCAGCTTCCCGTCGCGGGCAAATTCTTCCGGCGTCGTCTTGTATACAGTCTGTCCGTTTTCCAGTTCCGGCAGGCCGGCGTTCGGCTTTGCAATAATCGGAATATCGGCATACGCATACATGGTTTTGACGGTATCGACCATATCTTCCGGGCCGGTAGAGCAGTTGAGCCCGACAGCATCTACACCTAAGCCCTGCAGCACGACGACAGCCGCTTCCGGCGGCGTGCCGTACAGCGTGCGCCCATCCTTTTCAAAGGTCAGCGTCGCCATAATCGGCAAATCGCAGGTTTCTTTGATAGCCAATACGCAGGCTCTCGTTTCCTGCAGGCTCATCATGGTTTCCACGATGAAGACATCGACACCGGCTTCATACAATACCTTCGCTTGTTCTTTATAGACATCTACTAATTCTTCAAAAGTCAGTTCGCCCATGGGATACAGCTGCCGGCCGGTCATCGTCATATCACCGGCTACGTAGGCGTTACCAGCTGCCGCTTCTTTGGAAATGCCCACAAGAGCCTGATTGATTTCGACTAATTTTTTGTCCAAGCCGTATTCTGCCAGCTTAATGCGGTTTCCTGTAAACGTCGGCGCATAGAGAATCTGCGTGCCTGCTTCTACAAAACGCCGCTGCAAGTCTATCATAATATTTCTGTTTTCCAATATCCACGCTTCCGGGCAAACACCGACAGGCATGCCTGCTTGCTGCAGGTTGGTTCCTGTGGCGCCGTCAAGCATGACTACGCCTTTTGCCAAAAGCTGCTGAAATTCATTTCGTGTCATTCGTAGTCGTTCCCCCTATATCATAACCATGTCAAAAATCCATGTATTGTATGTACTTATCTTGAAAGGATGCATCGTTGCCCAAGACAATTTCTTGGGACGCTGCCGCAATGTGCAGCATGTCCTGCAGCACGCGGGCGTCACACAGCACCGCTGCCGCTCCCTGCAGGGACGTGTTGCCGACAGCTTTCGTCTTCGGCACCAGCTCCCTGGGCAGCAATCCGATCTGTCCGGCATGTTCCGGCTGTATATAAAAGCCAAAGCCGCCTGCCAGATACACATGGTGTATATCACCGTATGATGCGCCAGCCTGCTGCAGCAGTACTTCGATACCAGCCCGAATCGCTCCTTTTGCCATTTGTATTTCCCGTATATCCTGCTGAGTCAGCACGATGCGCTGCTGGCTGCGGGTCACGGCCAGTGAAAAGCCGTGCGTACTATATGGTTCGCTGAGCCGTCCTTTCGTATCTACCCACTGCTGCCGCACCAAGGCAGCCATGGCGTCGATGACGCCGCTGCCGCATATGCCGCAGGGTGCGGCGCCTTGGATAGTCTGTATCTGTACGTAACGCTGCTGCACGGCTACACGGCAAATCGCACCGGGAACACTGCCGGTTCCCCATGTCAAATTGCCGCCTTCCAGTGCCGGCCCGGCTGCCGTAGACGCCGTCAGGCACAGCGTTTGATTGCCCACTGCCATTTCGCCGTTCGTACCCAAGTCGATAAACAAGGACAGGTCCTGCTGGTTTCTCATGGCGCACTGCCATATGCCAGCCGTAATATCGGCACCGACATATGTACTGATGCCGGGCAGCAGCGTAACCGTTCCTGCGCAGTCTGCCGTGCCAAATACGTCCTGCCAGTCATAGGCCGTGCCGCCTAAAGCATGCGGCTGAAACGGCCAAGTTCCCAAGCCGCTGCAGTCCCATCCCATAAGCAGGTGCAGCATCGTCGTGTTGGCACTGACCACTGCCTGATGAACTGCTGTTTTAGCCATAGGATACGCCGTCCACAGCTGTTGAAACAGCTGCTGCAAATCACGGCGCACACCGTGCTGCAGCTCTTGCAAATGCCCGGTATTGGCAGCCTGAATACGACTGATAACATCGGCGCCATAGGCTCGCTGGCTGTTGACCTTCGTAACGGTCTGCACGATATGTGTCGTCGTCATATCCACCAGCGCCATCGCAATCGTTGTCGTGCCAATATCAACAGCCAGCCCATATGTATGTGCATCCTGCAAAGGCTGTTTTTTCCCTTCCTGCTGTCCCAACACAGTAAATTCTCGTTCATCCTGTGTAGGTACAGCAATGTAAACCTCGTCGTCAGGCACAGCGCGGCAGGCCAACCGCCAGCCCTGCTGTATTTCTTCTGCTGTAAAAATCTGCTTGTCTTCCTGCGTCACCGACAATGCCCCTTGAATAACACGGATACGGCATTTACCACAATGTCCCGTACCGCCACAGGGACACGGAAGCGGTACGTGCTGCTGCTGCAGCTGCTCAGCTATACGTATTCCAGCCCGGCATCGGATAGCTGTTTCCTGCTGCCGCAGCGGGCAGTCTGTTTTCTGACAAGCCTTGCAGTCATGCGCTACGGCAAACGAGGCAGTATCCGCTGTCAGCGCATAAACGATGCTCATCGATTTGACAGGCAGTAACATATCATCTTGCGTAAGCGTAATCCCCAATGTCCGTGCAGCATCTACCGCTTCGGCTGCCTCTCGCTGCAGCGACAAAGCACCATTCATACCGCCTTCGTAGCGTTTGGCAATCCCTGCGTGTTTCTCCCGACAAAAGGCTTCTATCTGCGGCCGCAGCTGTTCTTCAAAAGAAAACAGACAACTATCTGCCATGGCATCAAACAGCATGCCCTTAGTATACTCATGGGCCGTAAAATATGCATCCGTTTTCTTTTGGACAGTCGGTCCCAGCGTCAATACGACATATAAAACGCTGCCCAATTCAGGATGCTGTGCAAACGTAAGTGCCGCTTTAGGCTGTATTGAGATGCGCAGCAGCCGTTCCAATTCATGAAATAAGGCTTCGCCCTTTTCCCAGCCGGTATGGGGTTGGTATCCGGCTAAACGCAGACTGGCCGTGCAGTCCGGCATAATGCGTTTTCCCGTTATAATTCGGATATCGCGCAATGTCATTCACCTCAATCGCGCCACAGGATGACGGCCATATGCCGCCCTGTCTTCTGTCCCTGCTTCGATGCCTTGCGGTACGAATAAAACAAGTCATCACGGCAGTACGTACAAATATGGGTATTTTCT
>SAMEA104315436__coassemble_786_pt1 | contig 45403 bp, 44 predicted proteins | sample SAMEA104315436__metabat2_low_PE_041 | metagenome-assembled genome bin SAMEA104315436 (sample SAMEA104315436) | gut metagenome | biome: Monkey gut; feature: monkey-associated habitat; material: faeces | place: China | collected 2013 | reverse complement strand
ATACTCCCCTATAAAAATGGCTATTTATCAACTGTTTGTTGTGACATAGCCTTTTGTTTAAAGCCATTTGGGCTTCTGTGGCGCGCACGCTGCATCCCAAAATGGTCATCCAGTTGAAAATGAATGGACAGTATATCAGTACAGACACGGTTATCCGCACGAGCCAGTTTTTCTTTTTGTACATTGCATTTATTGCGTTGTGGGCGTTTCTGCTGACTTGGGACAATATTCCTGTATTTGACGCTATCGGCATCAGCGTCAGCACCATGGGGTGTATTGGTCCTGCTTTTGGTATTACCGGCGCGACGTGTACTTATGCGGAATTGTCGATGTTTTCTAAAGGTATTTTGTGTCTGTCCATGCTGATTGGCCGTTTAGAAATGTTTACGGTCCTTGTCATGTGCCGCCGGAGTTTTTGGAAAACTCGGGGATTGTGGTAACATGATTGTTTGTAGTTTGTAGTTTGTAGTTTGTAGTTTGTAGTTTGCAGTTTGTAGTTTGCAGAATTAATCGGGTTCTTCGGCCGTATCCGGTTCGTCTTTAGTTGTAAAACCAATAATGCGGCGCGGTGTTTTGGGGTCGTCGTGTCTGGGAACTGCGACGAGAAGCAGGTTGAGCTGGGAAATATGCTGTACCAGTTCGACTGAGGAGCCGTCGGACAGTTCGCCGTAAAACACAATAAGATTGGGATCCCAGTAGCCGATGTCCTGAATGCTGAACGTAATGTCACCGGCTGATACCAGCCGTCCGCCGGCCTGCAGCGTATCCGGCAGGTCGGCTTCAAAGTTATTAATCAAAGCGACAATCCGCTGGTACATGTCCGATGCCATGTAAGATGTTTCGGTATCTTCTGCAGATTCATCTGTTGGTACAGCCGGCTGAATGACCATCATTTTTTTAGTTTCTTCTTTTGCTGCATGCGTATTGTTTTTCATCTTGTAATGCCTCCCTGCATAAATCGTGTTTTTATATAATAGTTTCAGCATGACAGCGGTGATTTCCTCTTTTTTAGACTTATTTTTTGTTCCAGACTGCGGCTAGTGACGTTTTGCCCTATCTTTTTTTATCTGATGTCTTGACCCTTGTATTTGTTCCTTTTATGTGCTAAAATCATACATGGAATACAGCGAATAATAGTCTTTGGGGCAAGGTGAGAAAGCGGGGCTTTCAATTCCTGACCGGCGGTATAGTCCGCTAACTTCATGTGTATGAAGTGGAGCCGATGAAATTTCGGTACCGACAGTATAGTCTGGATGGGAAAAGACGACGACTCTTTTATTTTGTTGCGCTTTTAAGGCTATTGGGCTTCTATGACCCTATAGCCTTTTTTTATTGAACGTACCAATCTATCAGGAAAGGAAGGAACAACTGTGGAACCGATAGATTATATGAAAAAAGCCCTGTCGCTGGCTAAACTGGCACTGGGATATACGACGCCGAATCCGGCGGTTGGCTGTGTTATCGTCAAAGACGGCGAAATCGTTGGAACTGGCTATCACCGGAAGGCAGGCACGCCGCACGCAGAAGTTTGGGCTTTGCGGGAAGCGGGAGATAAAGCGAAAGGAGCGACGGTATATGTGACGCTCGAACCATGCGCCCACTACGGCCGTACGCCGCCGTGCGCGCGGACGCTCGTTGAAAAGGGCGTAGGAAAAGTCGTGATTGCCATGCTCGATCCCAACCCGTTGGTTGCGGGAAAGGGAGCAGCTATTCTGCGGCAGGCCGGTATTCCTGTTGAAGTAGGGCTTTTGTCCAAAGAAGCGGCAAAACTTAACGAAGTATTTATCAAAAACATGATGGTACAGAAACCGTTCATTGCTGTGAAATTGGCGCAGAGCCTGGATGGCTGCATTGCGTCCCGGACGCAGAAATCGCAGTGGATTACTAACGACTGGGCACGCCGGGAAGGCCATTACCTGCGGTCTATTTATGACGGTATTCTCGTCGGCGTCAATACGGTACTGCTGGATAATCCGCTTCTCACATGCCGCACGCACCGGGAAGCACAGGAACAGCCTCATCAGCCCGTACGCATCATTTTGGATTCGCGGGGACGGACACCGCTTCGTTCGCTCGTAGTAACCGATAAGACCACCAAGACTGTTGTCGTGACGACATCCTTGTGCCCGGTTGAAAAAATGCAGGCTTTGAAAAAAGCCGGCGTGCAGGTGCTGCTGGCACCGCTGGATAAACAACAGCAGGTAGATTTACCAGCAGCGGTTGCCATGCTTCATGATATGGGGCTGCAGAGTATTTTGGTAGAAGGCGGAAGCACTGTGCAGGGCAGCTTTTTTGACCATCGGCTGGTAGATAAAATCTATGCGTTTATCGGCGACAAAGTTATTGGCGGCCGTGATGCCTTATCTTCTGTTGGCGGCCAGGGGGTCGATTCACTAGATGAATGCATCCCGTTGTATTATGATTCGGTAGAACTGCACGAAGGCAATATTTTGATTACAGCATATAATGCGGACAGGGAGGGTGCGTATGTTCACTGGCATCATTGAGGAATTGGGCACGGTAGGACAAATGGACCGCCGGCCTGACTCGATTAAGCTTACTATACAGGCCCATACCGTGTTGGAACCAAACTGGGAGACAGTATTGCTGTCAACGGCGTCTGCCTGACGGTTACTTCGCTGACAGATACGGCATTTACGGCAGACGTCATGCATGAAACGATGCGCCGTTCATCTCTGCGGGATATTCAAAGCGGCTCTAAAGTCAATCTCGAACGGGCTATGCAGCTGGGCGGCAGGCTGGGCGGCCATATCGTCAGCGGTCATATTGACGGCACGGGCCATGTGGCGCGGATTGCCAACGACGGCATTGCCCGCGTGATTACCATTTCCATACCCAAAGAAATGGAACCGTATATTGTAGAAAAAGGCTCGATTGCTATTGACGGCATCAGCTTGACTGTCGTATCCGTAGGCAACAGTCAGTTTTCCGTTTCGATTATTCCTCATACCATGGCCAATACGACGCTGATTGACAAGCGTCCCGGCTCTATCGTCAATTTGGAAACGGATGTTATTGGGAAATATGTCCATAGCTTTACCGTAGGATACCAGGGAAAAGGCCAAGGCCTTACGATGGAAAAACTACTGGAAAATGGATTTTAAATAGTATTTCAGAATAGGAGAGTGTTGTATCATGGCACAGATTAAAGAAGGTCAATTAATAGGTTCAGGTTCTAAGTTTGGTATTGTTGTAGCTCGTTTTAATGAATTTATCTGCAGCAAGCTTCTCGGCGGTGCGTACGATGCACTGCATCGTCACGGCGTAGATGACAATGACATTACGACGGCTTGGGTACCGGGTGCGTTCGAAATTCCGCTGATTGCCCAGAAAATGGCAGAATCCGGCAAATATGATGCTGTTATCTGCTTAGGTGCTGTTATCCGCGGTGCAACAAGCCATTATGACTTGGTTTGCAATGAAGCAGCTAAAGGCATTGCCCAGGCATCGCTGAAAACCGGTGTACCTATCATGTTTGGCGTCATTACGACAGAAAACATTGAACAGGCTATTGAACGTGCTGGCACAAAAGCAGGCAACAAAGGCTTTGATGTAGCAACTAGCGCAATTGAAATGGTTAACCTTATCAAAGAACTGTAAGAGAATACAGGCATTAAAAAGCCATTGCATCGTGAAATCATGTGTGCTGCAGCAGCACGGTTATGAAATTTACGGGATTTCATGAATGCCGTGGCTTTTTATTCGTATATACGCTATACTAAGATAAAAACAGAAACGAGGAAGGACGATACGCATGAATAAAAAAGCCGAATTATTTAAACAATACTTGGAGGAGAGACAGATTGATTCATTCCTCATTGATGACAATAAGCAGGATGAACTGCATACAGTTATTTTCCGTTCCCATATAGATATTCAGGGCAGCAAACTGCCGACCATTGTCGTGCTGGATGACAGTATTTATGGCATGATACGGCTGCTTGTTGCTTCTAACGCCGTGCATGATGGAAATGAAACGGCAGTATTGAAATTTATTAACAACTATAATAAACTGTTTAAATCATTCAAATACTATATTGATGACGACGGAGACTTGATTATGGATACTTGTTTGCTGTTGAAAGATGATGAAGCTGACGGAGAAATGATATATGCGATGTTTAATGTTATCATCGATCATTTGACGGAATCATATCAAGATATCATAAAGACGATATCATAGTAAGGACTGCTGGCAGAATACGTTTCAAGAAATTTTATGCTGCTTCATTAATATTTTTTAAAATAGAGATGACTATGAAGCGTGTGTATGATGATGGATGAAAGCATGCCGACTATATCGCGGATGGTATATAGCCGGCATGCTTTTTTGCGGTACGCTGTGCGGCAGGCAGCAAATCATGCGCGCGGCACGATATGGCACGATACCATGATTTCTGCAGGCAGGAAGTGACTTCTTTTTTTACATTGAAAAATCCTGTATAATATAAGTACTTATATTAAAAGTTGAGGAGGCGTGTACCTGTGACATGGCGTAGACAGACCCGTGATTCATCACGAACGGCATTGCTGACAGAACAAGATGTGCGTACAATAGCGCAGGGCCTATTAAAAAATATGAACACAGGGCTGCTGACGGCAGAGAGACTGCAGAAAAGAGCAGAAGAACTGATGGTTTCGGCAGCAGATTATTGGTTGTCATATGGCACGGCAGCACTTATCTATTGGCTTGCAGATGAACAAGAAAAAGCTCGGCAGGCTTTGCAGCGGGCCTTGCAGGCAGATGACCAGAAGACATCGTTATTCTTTTTCTTGGTACTGCTGCGTGAAAAAAGAACTCAGGCGGCCGATGTCTGGCTGGCACGGTATTTGGACCAGCAGCATCCGCTGCAGTTAGCCAGTCATTTTCAGTATTGCTTGGAAAGCTATACGGACGGTTGGCTGAGCAGTACGATGAGACGGAAAATGGAACATATGCTCTCAGCTTGGCTGCAAGAACAAAGCCAGGATGCGGCGCTGATAGAAGCGCAAATGCAGACATGGCGGGATTGGCTGGAAAAAGAACGGCGTGCTATCGTGCCTGCCGAAGAAGAACAATTTAAGATATTGAAAAAAACACCGAAAGCGAGTATTGAAGAATTACTGGCAGGAGCGCATTTGCCGGGAAACGTACTGGCATCTCTGCAGCAAGTGGCAACAGATGATGCGCCGCAGCCGGAAGAAGAGGCGCAAAAAGCCTTGTTGACGCGGTTTATTGCTGCTGACCGTTCAGAGAAAGAAGCTGCTTTCGTTCAGCGGCCGTATCTTTCTTGGCTTACAGCGTGGTATTTTAACGCAGAAAAGACAGCTCTTTCACTGCGGCAGTATGCAATGGCAGTGGCTAAAGACTGGATTCGCAGTGCCGCTGATGATATACAGGGAGAGACGATTCAAAAGTTTCCTGATTCCATCGTCTTTTATTCCGATTTATCGTATGAGGGACATACGAGCACGCTGCGATTTCAAACACTAGACGGAAAAAATGAACGGGAAGAACTCCAGACACTGCATACGATTATTGATGCGTGGCAAAAAGAAGAATTAAAAAAATACCGGCCCGGCTGGTCTGTGTTTATCCAGCTTTTCTTACTCATCGGCGGCGGGGCATGCATATACAGCGGAGGCAGCTGGGTGTGGGAAAATCATCCATATATGCTGCTGGCAGGCGTTGCGCTCTTATGCATTATCATGACCGGCCCTATTGTTGGGCTGATTATTACGGCGATTTTGGCAGGAGCTGCATGATTTTTTAAACCGTCTTACCCCCACAGATTATATTCGTTATAGAAATAATACGGCCCGGCGCATACGGGTATAGGAGATATACAACATGGAAACAGATATGAATATACCGCAGCGTTCACAGCGTAAACATATACAAATAAAACGCCCGCAGGCTGCTTTTACAACTGAATCCCAACAGCCCGCGCCGCAGCACTGCCGGTCCGAACGAGAAACAGCAAAGCCACAGTACATACAGGGACTTCCGTCATGGGATCTTTTACCGCCCCGCGGCGTTGTACGGAGGTATCACAAATGAGTCATATACCAGGTATTTATGCAGAATGGATTCCTGTATTGGAAGACTTTGCTGCTGGGCGAAATGACCAGGAAACGATTCCAGCTATGCAGCAGGGGCGGCTCCATTGGTGCGACATTACGGCACAGCGCTTTTTTCGGCGGCTCACGGCTGCTTTTAATAGCCGTTTTTACTATATCCGCAGCCGGTTTGACAATGCACAGAAAAATGGAATTGCTGTAGAACAGGCAGTAAAACAATTGGACCGAGATTTAGAAATACTTTTTCAAGGGAGCTGCATGCAGTGTTTGCCGCAGAAAGAAATGGAAACCCTGCAGACAGAACTAAAAAAAACGCGCCAAGCTATCGAAGAGGCATTAGCCAAGTCGGCACAGCAGGATGCAAGCGGCGAGCTGGCATTGCTGCTGCGGCGCCGTCAAAAAGGAGCCGATACAGACAATGAGTAATACACAGGAATGTACTAAACAATTGAAACGCTATTTGATTGCCCGTATCCCGCTCATCGTCATCAATACGATTGAACGAAGCCGTATTTTGGATATTCTGAGGAATATTGCAGATGACATGGTACAAGATACGATGATTGAAGACAGCAGCTTTTTTGTTCATACGTTTTCCCGCGGCATTTATGACATTCGCAGCGGTGAAGCCGTCGATGAAGGAGCTGTATCTTTTGTTTCAGCCCTTGATTTTCTGGCAGATATGATGCGGACACAGCATCGGGATAATCAGACTTTGGTTTTGACTGAAGTATCCGATATCGGCAGCGATACGTCTGATGCCCAACGGCTGCTTGACGTGGTTAGTCTGGCAGTCGAACATGGTACGTGTCTTATCATTTTGACCAATAAGCCTGTTTGGAATACCCTGCAGCGTCACGGACTGATAGTGGGACTGGATCTTCCCGGTGAAGAAGAAATGTATAGTATTATCAGACGGTTTGTTGAAGATTACCGGCAGGAAATGCCTATCGAATGGGGCGAAGATGAAATGCGTGACGCGGCGGCTACCCTGACCGGCGTGACGCAGATTGAAGCAGAAAATGTCATGGCAGCTTTGGTAGCCAACGGAGAGATTCGCAATGAAGACATGATAGAAGTCCGTTCTGCTAAGAACCGTCTTTTTTCGAATATTTCCGGGCTTGAAAAAATCGATGTCGATCCGGATATGAAACACGTCGGCGGTTTGCAGGGACTGCGAAACTGGCTGGAAGAAAAGAAAACGCTGCTGCGGCCGGAAAAACGGGAACAAATGCGCCGGCTTCATTTACAGCCGCCTAGGGGCATTCTTCTGGTCGGCGTACCCGGATGCGGCAAATCCATGTCGGCAAAATCGATTTCAGCCAACTGGCAGCTGCCGCTGTACCGTCTTGATTTTGCAACGGTGCAGGGAAGCTATGTCGGCCAGTCAGAACAACAGCTGAAAGATGCGTTGACTACGGCGGAAAATGTGTCGCCTTGTATTCTATGGATTGATGAAATCGAAAAAGGTCTTTCCGGTGCCGGCTCATCAAATGACGGCGGTGTTTCTACCCGCATGGTAGGGCAGTTTTTGTTTTGGCTGCAAGAATGCCGCAAACAAATATTTGTCGTGGCAACAGCCAATGACGTATCGATGCTCCCCAGTGAATTGCTGCGCCGCGGTCGTTTTGACGAAATCTTTTTTGTGGATTTGCCGACAATGGAAGAACGGCTGGAAATCTTGTCTCTTTATTTTTCCAAATATCTGCATACGGATTTAGCTGCTGTACCGGCATTTGCCGAGCGTCTGGTTCAGATGAGCGAAGGCTTTACAGGAGCTGATCTAGAATCGACAGTTCGCGAACTGGCATATCGTATGCTGGCTGCCGGACAGGAAGAGCTGCGTGATGATGAAATTATTTCTACTTTTGAAAATGTCGTACCGCTGTCCAAAACGAGCCCGGAAAAAATCGAAGCTATCCGTGACTGGGGCCGTGAACGAGCTGTACCTGCTTCAGGACGCCCGATTGGCGAAGAAACACTGCCCAAAGCAGAACGCAACCATGTACGGCGCGTGTTGACACGGCACTAGCATAAAAGAGGAGATGAGTTAATATGGCACGGTTTATTTTACGGCCTAAGGCACAATCTACAAAGCAGACAGAACGCACGCTGACAATTTCCCTGACTTCGCAGAGTACTCAACGGCGCGGACAGGAAATCGATGCGGGAAAACTGGCATTGCGGCTGCGCAAACCGCGCTCGAAAGCGTATTGCCAAGCGATGCAGAAACTGGATGCCGGCGGTGCCCATCTGAGTCCGCAGTTCATAGATGAAATTCAGAAGATTATTACGGAAGAATTTCCGGATATTTCGATTCGCGGTACCTTGATTGGTATTGTTTCCCGGTGTTATTTAGGAAATCCCTATGAAGTACATACACTGGATATGACGGGAGGCATACTCCATCACTATCAGCATGGCGAAGCACTGCCGGAAATGATGGAAAAAGCCCGCGGACTGGCACTGCACGGAAATTATGCGTTTGTAGAAGTCTATGAAAATGCCTGCCGGGCAGTTAGTGCTGACGGCTCAGTAGCGGTCATACAGGACGAAACGGCATGATGTATGGGACTATGATAGGTCGTTTTTTAAGAAGTTATTTTGTAAACAGAGGGAAAAGATAGATGAACAGTCGTCTGATTACGCATGATACGGTGCTGCCGTGGAAACAGTACATCGACGTCCTGGCAGCGTTTCTTTTTGCAGGTGTGACAACCCTTGCCGTACCGTTTTCTTTGTCGTCACTCATCACAGCGATTCATGGTTCGCTGCTGTGTACGCTGTTTTGCCTGATGGCCGTCATTGCTGCCTTTCGGCAGGGCGGCATGCTGACATATGGATACAGCCGTGTATTTACGCATGCTGTCAGTGTACGTGCTCTTAGCGGCTTTTTTGTATTTACATGTTTTTTTATGTCCATGGGTATTACCAATGACGTCGCACTGTTGATTTTTGTTCCGCTGGCTATTTCTGTGCTGCAGGCTGTAAAAAAAGAAAAATATCTCATTTATGTCGTGACGCTGCAGACGATTGCAGCTAATTTGGGAAGCATGCTGACACCGATAGGCAATCCGCAGAATTTATTTTTGTACTCCTTGTACCAGATGACGTTGGGGGATTTTTTATATACGATGGGACCAGTAACGATAAGCAGTGCAGTTCTGCTGGCACTTGGCCTGCGGCTGCTTCCGACAGATCTTGTTACGGTCCCGGCAGTAGCCCAGCCCACGATGACTCACAAGGAACAGTTGTTGTTCGGGGCTTTTTTCTTAGCTTGTATTGTCAGCGTACTGCGGCTTTTTTCTCCTTGGTATGTGTGTATATGTCTGCTGCCTGTGCTGCTGCGGTATCGCAGCGTACTGCGGGCTGTTGACTACAAACTGCTTTTTTTGTTTGTGTTTTTATTTATCGGCGTCGGCAATCTGGGAAAGCTGCCGATGATGCAGGAAACGCCGGCATATAATATGGTACAAGGCCATGAATTTTGGGCAGGCATTGTATTAAGCCAAATCTTGAGCAATGTCCCGGCAACGGTCATGCTGTCCCCGTATTGTACAGACAGCGCGGCATTGTTGTTAGGCGTCAATATAGGCGGTTTGGGAACGATGATTGCTTCGATGGCCAGCATAATCTCCTTTAAAGCGTACAGTAATACAACAGACAGCCAGCCGCTGAAATATGTAGCAGTATTTACGGCGATGAATGTATTGTTTCTTGGTTTGCTGATTGGAATACGGCAAGTCGTGTATTGACGGGTCTTGGGTGTGATGCGTTGACTGCAGGCTGGTCAGGATAGTGCAAACGTCATAATTTTGTAAGTGCCTTGTGACATGATTGTAACATGCAGCGTGTATACTAAAACCATTCTTAAACAAAAAGGAGTGGATGAGCGATGAAATGGATACTTGAAATACGCAAGAAATTGGTTGCAGCTTCCTTGGTAGGAGCCGCAGCAGCTATTGTGGCAGCCGTGCCGTATGGAATGGCGTCGGCTGCTGATGCAGAAACAGGTGCATCCATGCCGCCTCCTAAAATGGAACGCCGTATGGGCCCCGGCCCGGCTGTCATGCCGCAGCAGAAGTTAGCTGTTTCTCACCGCGTGCAGCAAATGGTACGGGATGGCAGAATCACATCTGACCAAGCATTTAAACTGAATGAAGAAATGAAACGTTTCCAACATAAGCAGCGTAAAGAACAAAGAAAATTTATCACATCTTTGCCGGATAAAACAGGTATCGATGAAGATACGCTGAAAGAAATTTTTGCACCGCCCCAGCGTGGCCATATGATGAAGCATCCTGATGCAGCGGACTGGGACAACTAAAAAATTACTATAAAAAATTGCCATAAAAAATGCCGCCTTTACTCCGTTGCAAGAGTAGAGACGGCATTTTGGTTGTTATATTATAAATGAAAAGAAATATGCGTGCGGCGTAATTCGTCAACCGCTTTATGCAGAAAAACAGCAGCAGCCAGTACAGACACAGCAGCTCCGGATGCAGAGACAAATATATTCTGCGCTGTTTGGGAAATGAAGGATACCATTCCTAAAACAGCCAGCACAGCATGCATGACAAATTCAATAGAAATACAGGAAACAAACATAGCGATAAAAAACACGGCTACGGACACCGGAGAAAGTAAAAGATATGGTACAAGATATTTGACAAATTTCATATGTCATTCCTCCTAAAATTACCCATGTATGATTTCATATCGCTGCGCAACGAGTAGTGTTTCCTATAGTATATACCTCATTCTCAAAAATAGCAAGCAAAATGAGAAAAATACTGAGAACATAAATGAGAGAAAAGCAGCACGGCATATAGTTGGGCAGTTTTAGCAGCGCATTATATATAAATAATGCATATAAGTCAACGTAAAAACGTCCCCAAATAGCGATACTTGTTTGAGGACGTTTTTTATCTAGAGTATATTATAAATACCATTCTGGCCGGCGGGTTGACAGGTACGGCACTTGTTTTCGCAGCGCAGCGGCATCTGGTAAGTGAATGTCACAGGACAGGAGCTGTTCTTGGTCGTCTGCTTTAATGAGGACGTCGCCTTTGGGGGAGACGACGAGGGATTCACCGGCAAACTCCATGGCTCCCTCCGTTCCCACACGATTGCACATGGCGATGAAAACTTGATTCTGCATGGCCTGTACGCGGATTTCCCATTCAAATAGTTCCATCGGCTCCGCTTTGGTATTAGCCGTAGGAATCAGGATTAAGTCAGCCCCTTTCAAGGTGCAGGTACGGATGCTTTCCGGCAGGTGGCGGTCATAGCAAATGACGATGCCCACTTTGCCCCAAGGCGTATCAAACACTTTAAAGCCGTCGTCGGAAGGCGTGTAGTAGTCTTGTTCATAAAACTGTTTGGCTTGGGCAATATGCACCATTTTGGCAGAATCCAGCCATTTCCCTTCCGGCGTCAGCCAAAGCGAGGTGTCGTACCGCTTGCCCTGCAGTTCCAAATACAGATTAGGAGATAAGTAGTAGTGATGCTGTGCCGCTTTTTGGCATAAAGACGCAATCACCGGGGCATCCGGCGTCAGGCAGTAGGCGTCGGCATTTTGTTTTTCATATTGAGGAAAAAACGGTGACAATTGAATTTCCGGAAAAAACAGCAAGTCGCAGTCCTTGGCTTCATCACAAAAATGGAGTGACTTTGCAGCGTTTTTTTCCATGGCTTTTTCCATAGATAATTGAGCTAAGGCAAGTTTCATATAATCCTCCTCGTAACAGTACTCTGCATGGGTTTAAAAACATACGAAAATTTTCTTGAAAAATGAATACTTTTATTATATTCCATGGCATACGAATACGCAATAAATGAAAGAAAAAAGAGAAGATAAAGAAAAATATTCTTGAATTTTAAACAAATACATTTTGTATATATGAGAAAAGAAAAATATACGCTGAACCGTACAGCCGTATGCTGACAGGTTGCTGCAGCGCTGTTTGTACTGTAGTGAAATATACTATTGTATATAGATGTATATAAGAAATACCTTGAAAGGCTTGTCGGAATAGTGTATGATTTTAAAAGGTTTTATTACAATGTGATACACAGCGCAAGAATGGAAAACTTGCTGGAAAGTTAGGATGGAGATATATGCTGGAATTTCCAATTAAACGAACGATTATTATTGATGATACGAAAAAGAAAAAACGAGGCCGCAAGAAAAAAGCTGACGGCGAAAAAATGATCATCAATGGAACGGTGAATCTTCCGGAAAAGAAACCGCTGAAGAAATTAGATCCGCTGCCAAAGAATGCCAAAAATCTGGTTATCGTGGAATCACCGGCCAAAGCGAAGACGATTGAACGCTTTTTGGGAAGCGATTACAAAGTAATGGCCAGCCGCGGTCATCTGCGGGATTTGCCGCGCAATCAGTTTGGCGTGAATATAGAAGATGGGTTTACGCCGTCCTATACGAATATGTGGGACAAACGCAAACTTATTGAAGAACTGCAAAATGAATATGTCCGTTCTAAAAAAGTCTATCTGGCAACGGACCCGGACCGTGAAGGGGAAGCGATTTCCTGGCATTTGGCTCATTTGCTGGAAATGGATCCCCATGATAAATGCCGTGTCATGTTTCATGAAATTACAGAAAAAGCAGTACATGCCGGTATGCAGGACCCGGAACCGATTGATTTGCAGAAAGTGGATGCCCAGCAGGCACGCCGCGTCCTCGACCGTATTGTCGGGTATAAACTGAGTCCGCTGCTGTGGAAGAAAGTCTGCAAGGGGCTCAGTGCCGGCCGCGTACAGTCAGTAGCAGTACGGCTGATTTGTGAACGGGAAGAAGAAATCAAAGCGTTTGTACCGGAAGAATATTGGACTGTCAGTGGTACGTACCAAACAGAAGACGGCCAGGTACTGGCAACAGAACTGGTCAAAATTGATGGCGAAAAAGCAGCTATTGGTGACGGCGATACAGCAGCCCGGATTGCCGCAGACCTGCAGTGGGAAGCAAACGGCCAGGAAGGACATGCGCCAGATCGGATTACTAAAGTCGAAAAACGCAAGCGCAAACGGCAGCCCCAGCCGCCGTTTACGACTTCGACCATGCAGCAGGAATGCGTCAGCAAATTGAATTTTGGCGCCAAAAAGACGATGATGCTGGCACAGCAGCTGTATGAAGGCCTGGACATCGGAGAACGGGGCCATGTCGGCTTGATTACGTATATGCGTACAGACTCGACGCGTATCAATGATGATATGATACAGGCAGCCAGAGAGTTTGTCGCAGCAAACTATGGGGACGAATATATTCCGCCGAAGCCCAGAGTATATAAGACGAAGCAATCCAGCCAGGATGCGCATGAAGCCATTCGTCCGACTTCTTTGGAATTGACGCCGTCTGTCGTAGCGCCGTATTTATCGCGCGATCAGCTGCGGCTGTATACACTGGTATGGAACCGTTTCCTAGCCAGCCAGATGGAAGCTGTCGAAACGGAACATATGGCCATTACGATTGCCTGTGCTCCGTATGAACTGCGTGCAGCCGGATATAAAGTACTCTTCAAAGGCTTTACGGAATTGTATGAAGATACGAAAAGGGACAAAACTCTCAGCGAACTGCCTCATATAGAAGAAGGAACGCTGGTGCATAACCAGACCGTAGAACCGATTCAGCATTTTACCCAGCCGCCGGCCCGCTATACCGAAGCCAGTCTCATTAAAACGCTGGAAGAAAAAGGGATTGGCCGTCCAAGTACGTATGCGCCGATTATGGATACGATTCAGAATCGAAATTACGTAGAAAAGAAAGATAAACAATTTGTGCCGACGGAATTGGGCGTCATCATTGTGGATTTGCTGAAGAAGTTTTTTGAACGCATTATTAATGTCGGCTTTACGGCACATATGGAAGAAGAACTGGATGCGATTGAACAGGGCAACGATACATATACCCATGTTCTTCAAGAATTTTATGATGTATTCAAACCGGAAATGGACGCAGCGGAAGAACAAATGGAAAAAGTGACCGTAGCCGGTCAGGATTCCGGTCAAGTATGTGAACTTTGCGGAGCACCGATGGTGTATAAGTTTGGCCGTTTTGGCAAATTTTTGGCATGCTCCAACTTCCCGGAATGCCGCAATACCAAAGCGATCGTAGAAGATTTGGGAATTACCTGCCCCAAATGCAGCAAGGGCACGCTGATTAAGAGAAAATCCAAACGGGGCCGTGTATTTTACGGCTGCAGTGAATATCCGGAATGTGATTTTGTCTTGTGGAATCAGCCTGTAGATAAAAAATGCCCTGTATGCGGCAGCATTATGATTGTCAAGCATTATAAAAAAGGACCGGATAAGATTTTCTGCAGCAACGCAGAATGTGAAAACCATAAAAAGGGAGAAGTCGTGAATGAAGAATAGTGTACTTGTCATTGGTGCCGGGCTGGCTGGCTCGGAAGCAGCCTATCAGCTCGTCAAGCGGGGAATTCCCGTAGAGCTAGCAGAAATGCGTCCTGTGAAGTCATCGCCGGCACATCATACGGATTTGTTTGCAGAACTGGTATGCAGCAATTCCCTGCGGGCGGCTAATGTAGAAAACGCAGTTGGACTCTTAAAAGAAGAAATGCGCCGTCTGGGCTCGCTGATTATGGAAGCAGCTGATACGCATCGGGTACCGGCCGGCGGCGCGCTGGCTGTAGACCGCGTTCCGTTCAGCCAGTACATTACGGATGCCCTTCGCCGTCATCCGCTGGTCACCATCCGGCATGAAGAAATAACGACACTGCCGACTGACCAAATCTGCATTATTGCGACAGGCCCGCTGACCAGCGATGCTTTGGCAGAAACGATACAAACGATGACAGGTGCCGACTATTTCCATTTTCATGATGCGGCAGCACCGATTGTTACTATCGAGTCATTGGATATGACAAAAGTGTACCGGGCAGCCCGCTATGGAAAGGGCGGTGCCGATTATCTCAACTGCCCCTTTACCAAAGAAGAATACGAAGCCTTTTGGCAGGCACTGACGACGGCAGAATGTGCCGAGCTGCATGAATTTGAAAAAAATGACAATGTATTTGAAGGCTGCATGCCGATTGAAATCATGGCATCCCGCGGCATTGACACGATGCGGTTTGGCCCGATGAAGCCTGTCGGCTTGGAACTTCCCGATACAGGAGAACTCCCATATGCTGTCGTACAGCTCCGTCAGGATAACGGCAGCGCGACACTCTATAACATCGTCGGTTTTCAGACGCATTTAAAATTTGGCGAACAAAAACGGGTCTTTTCGATGATTCCGGGATTGGAACATGCCGAATTTGTACGGTATGGCGTCATGCACCGCAATTCCTATATCAACTCCCCGATTTTGCTGGAACCGACACTGCAGTACCGCCGCAATCCGAACGTCTTCTTTGCCGGCCAGCTGACTGGCGTCGAAGGATATTTGGAATCGGCAGCCATGGGACTGTTGGCAGGCTTGAATGCAGCGCGCATGCTGCAGGGACAGGACTGCCTGACTTTTTCTAAGCGAACAGCCATGGGGGGCTTGAGCCAGTATATTTCCAGCGGCCCGAATGACAATTTCCAGCCCATGAATATCAACTTTGGCATCATGGAACCTTTGGGAATCAAAAAACGCATGAAAAAGAAAGAAAAAAATGCCTTATTGGCAAAACGTGCGCTGGAAGAAATTGATGAAATGAAGGAGAAGATATAGTATGTCTGAATTAATGTCTACAGAATTTCATGCAACGACCATTGTTGCAGTACAAAAAGACGGCAAGACTGCAATTGCCGGTGACGGACAGGTCACGATGGGGAACGCCGTCATCATGAAAGCGACAGCACAAAAAGTGCGCCGCCTGTATCACGGCAAAATCGTCAGCGGCTTTGCCGGCTCTGTAGCAGACGCGTTTACTTTATTTGACCATTTTGAAGAAAAACTGAACGAATACAACGGCAATCTTGTCCGCAGTGCTGTTGAATTGGCGAAAGATTGGCGTTCCGACAAAATCCTGCATAAACTCGAAGCATTGCTCTTAGTAGCAGACAGTCAGCGTATTTTGCTGATTTCCGGCAACGGCGAAGTTATCGAACCGGACGACGGCATTTCGGCCATCGGTTCCGGCGGCAATTATGCTTTGGCTTCCGGCCGGGCCCTGCTGCAGAATACAGATTTGTCCGCTCGTGAAATCGCTGAAAAATCACTGCATATCGCAGCTGACATCTGTGTATATACCAACCACAATGTCATCGTGGAAGAAATCTAATAAGAAAACTGAGGAGAAGAAATGAACGAAGCAGAATTAACACCGAAACAGATTGTAGCTGAATTGAATAAATATATTGTAGGACAAACGGAAGCGAAAAAATCCGTGGCCATTGCCCTGCGCAACCGCTGGAGACGCAAGCATTTGAGTGAAGATATGCAGGATGAAATTATCCCTAAAAATATTTTGCTCATCGGCCCTACAGGCGTAGGCAAAACGGAAATTGCCCGTCGCCTGGCTAAATTGGTCGGTGCGCCTTTTATCAAAGTAGAAGCGACGAAATATACAGAAGTCGGCTATGTTGGCCGTGACGTTGAACAGATTATCCGTGACTTGGTAGCCAATGCCATCCGTATGGTACAGGAACAGGAAAGCCAGCGGTTTGAAGCTAAAGCGGAAGAAGAAGCCAATAAACGGATTTTACAGGTATTCTGGCCGAAAAAGACCATCAAAGAAAAAGTGGTCAATCCAATGGAAGCCTTTTTCTCCAGTGATGACGACGATGATGAACAGCAGAAAGAACAGCCGGCACAGCTTGAAGAAGGAAAATCAGACCGCCGGCAGAAGATGTTTGAAGATATTTGCGCCCATAAGATGGATGAACGGGAAATCGAAGTAGAAGTCACAGAACAGGAACGAGCTATTCAGGGTATCCTGACAGGCAACTCGACAGAAGAATTGACCAATAATTTCCAGGAAATGCTGGGCAGCATTATGCCGAAGAAGAAAAAGAAAAAGAAGATGACTGTCGCCAAGGCACGGGAAATTTTTAAAGAAGAAGAATTGGAAAAATGCCTGGATATGGATGTCATCGTGGATAAGGCAATAGAAGCGACGGAACAAGCCGGCATTGTATTTATTGATGAATTTGACAAGATTGCAGAAAAAGGACGCGGCGGCGGCCCGGATGTATCACGGGAAGGCGTACAGCGGGATATTCTGCCGATTGTCGAAGGCGCAACCGTCAATACCAAATACGGCCCTGTCAAAACAGATCACATCCTCTTTATCGCAGCCGGTGCGTTCCACGTATCCAAGCCCAGCGATTTGATTCCGGAACTGCAGGGGCGTTTCCCGATCCGCGTAGAACTACAGTCCCTGACGGTAGAAGATTTCCGCAAGATTTTGACGGAACCTAATCAGTCCCTGGTCAAACAATATACATCCCTGCTGGCAACGGACGGCGTAACACTCCGCTTTACTGATGACGGCATCGATGCGATTGCTGAATATGCCCACCGCGTTAATTTGGAAACAGAAAATATTGGTGCCCGCCGTTTGCATACGATTTTGGAAAAAATACTGGAAGATGTAGCGTATGAAGCACCGGATATAGCAGACAAGCAGATTGATGTCAACAAAGACTTTGTCTTCAGCAAATTAGATGATGTTGTTCAGAACGTGGATTTGAGCCACTATATTTTATAAGGGAGATCTATGAGACCGTATACGAAATTATATGTAACCCGCAAAGGGGAACTGGCTGCCAAAAGCGGCCATCCCTGGGTGTTTGGGGAAGAAGTGACCCGTGTTGACGGAGAATACAAGACGGGTGATATTGTCGATGTCTACAGTGCCAAAGACCGGTATTTGGGCACGGGATTTGCCAATGACATTTCCAAAATCCGCGTACGGATTTTATCGGATAATGCCAATGACCGTTTTGATGAAGCCTTTTGGCAGCGTCGTGTCAAATATGCCTTGGACTATCGTCGTACTGTCATGGGACCTAAGGATTTTGCCTGCTGCCGCCTTATTTTTGGTGATGCCGATCAAATGCCGGGACTGACGGTAGACCGCTATAATGATGTCCTTGTAGCGCAGACGCTGTGCTATGGCATGGATCAGGTCAAACCGATTATTTTTAAAGCCTTGGTCGATGAACTGGCTGTCATGGGAGTCACTGTCCGCGGCATTTATGAACGAAATGATGTCAAGGTGCGGGAACTGGACGGCATGGAACAGTACAAAGGCTGGTATCAAGCTGATTTTCTGCCAACCCCGGGAAGCGTGTTGACGACAATTGATGAAAACGGCATCTATTATGATGTCGATGTGGAAAACGGCCAAAAGACGGGATTCTTTTTGGATCAGAAATACAATCGCCGGGCTGTTGGCAAGATTGCGGCAGGCCATCACGTATTGGACTGCTTTACGCATACAGGTGCCTTTGCCCTGAATGCTGCCAAAGGCGGCGCCGCTTCAGTCGTTGCCGTCGATATTTCGCAGGAAGCGGTCGATATGACTAACGAAAATATTCAGCGAAACGGCTTGGGTCATATTGTAACAGCTAAGCAGGCTAATGTGTTTGAGTTGTTGACAGAACTTTCAGAAACGAAAAATCATGACTATGATTTTATTATTTTGGACCCGCCGGCATTTACCAAGTCAGGCCGTACGGTACATAATGCCATGCGCGGCTATAAAGAAATCAATTTGAAAGCTATGAAGCTGCTGCCGCGCGGCGGTTATTTGGCAACGTGTTCGTGCTCGCATTTTATGCGCGATGACTTGTTCCGCCGTATGCTGCGGGAAGCGGCTAAAGACGCAGGCGTACGTTTGCGTCAGATTGAAGGACGCCAGCAGTCGTCGGATCATCCGATTTTATGGAATGTGCCGGAAACCGATTATTTGAAATTTTATCTGTTTCAAGTCGTTTAAGCATAGGGATTGCAGCAAAAATATGCTATAATAGCACTAATTAAGAAGATGGTTCTACAAGCCAAAAGGGGGAGACGGTATCATGAAATTTAGAAGTACCCGTTCAAATGAATGTGTTTCACCATCCTATGCCCTGCTGCATGGGTTAGCCAAAGACGGCGGTTTATATGTGCCGGAAACATTTCCGGAAAACGTACTGCAGTATAAAGAATTAGCCGGCAAGTCCTATCAGGATATTGCCGCCGTTGTCTTATCGTATTTCTTCACGAATTTTACGGATGAAGAACGAAAAAAAATGATTGCTGCAGCCTATAATGAAGAAACCTTTCGGGACGAACGGATTGTTCCGCTGCATTCGCTGGATGCAGACGTCAGCATTTCTGAATTATTCCATGGCCGGACATTAGCGTTTAAAGATTTGGCCCTGTCACTGTTTCCCTATCTGCTGACAGCTGCTAAAAAACAGGAACAGGAAGACAGAGATATTCTCATCCTGACGGCGACGAGCGGCGATACGGGGAAAGCGGCTCTGGAAGGGTTTAAGGATGTAGACGGTACCAACATCATGGTATTTTATCCCAGCGAAGGGGTCAGCCCGATGCAGAAACAGCAGATGCAGAAGCAGGAAGGCGAAAATGTCAAGGTATCGGCTATTTACGGCAACTTTGATGATGCCCAGAGCTTCCTCAAACGCGTATTTACCAATGAAGAAGTCAACGCGTATGCCAATGACAAAGGCGTGCTGTTTTCCAGTGCCAACTCCATCAACATCGGCCGCCTTTTCCCGCAGATAGCGTACTATGTATCGACGTATGTATCATTAGTCGATAATGGCGCGATTGCCGAAGGCGAACCGTTTGACGTTGTCGTACCGACAGGCAATTTTGGTAATATCCTGGCAGGATATTTTGCTAAAAAAATGGGGATACCGATTGGCAAACTGATTTGTGCATCCAATAAAAACAATGTCTTGGCTAATTTCTTTGCGACAGGCGTATACAATATGAACCGTGAATTTTATACGACAGACAGTCCGTCTATGGACATTTTGCTGTCCAGCAACTTTGAACGGTTCTTGTTCTATGCAGCCGGTGAAGATGCCGAAAAAGTGGCGAAGTGGGAACACGATTTGCTGGAAACGGGCCGCATGTCCGTAACGCCGCAGGAATTAGCTTCTTTGACAGAAGACTTTGAAGGCGGCTGGATTGATGATGACGAAACAGAAGCGGTCATCAATCATGTCTACAATGATTTTGGCTATTTACTGGACCCGCATACGGCAGTTGCTTACGGCGTGTTCATGAACCGGCATAAACAGGGACTGGATGCAGGCCGTCATACTGTAATTATGGCAACGGCTCATCCGTATAAATTCCCGCCGGTCATTTGCAAAGCCTTGGCGCTGCAGTCGTACGAAGATCCCTTTGATATGCTCATGGAAATCGGCAGCATTACCGGCATGGCACTTCCCAAACCGTTGGCAGTCTTGAAAAACAAACCTGTACGGTTTAGCGATGCCATTGAAAAAGAACAAATGAAACAGGCCGTCTTGTCATTTGTAGATGCGATTCATGCAAAGTAATATATAGTGAAAGCAGGCACATATTGTGAATAAAGGTGTTATTTATATGATTTTTTCGGCATTGGCATTCAGTATACAAAATGTCATTGTCAAAGAATTATCGTATACGATGGGAACCGGGGAAATTGGATTTTTCCGTGGATTTCTCAGCGCGGTTTTGATACTGGGACTGATGAAGGCACAGCATATTCATTTTTCTCATTGTGACAGAGGTGCACTTTGGTTTCGGGGAATCGCCGGCGGTATTGGCATGATTTGTATTTTTTATGCTTTGCGGGGAATGCCTTTGGCTGATGTGTCTATTTTATCGCAGCTGTCTGCATTTTTTGTCATGTTGTTTGCAGCTGTATTTCTCAAAGAAGTCCTGCCGAAAGGGGCAGGGCTTCCTTTGCTTGTCATTGTAGCCGGCGCGTGCTTAGTCGTGCGCCCATGGAATTTTGCGTCTTTCAACGTGTATTCCCTGTTTGTGCTGGCGCAGGCCGTCTGCGCGGCAGCAGCGTATACGACCATTAGCAAACTGACCGGTTCCGGCAAGCATCATCAGTATGAAATTGTGTTTTACTTCCTCTTTTGCGCAGCTGTTGCCAGTGCGGTGCTCATGGGATTTGATTTTAAAATTCCCGATTTGCGGGAATGGGGACTCTATGGTGTATTGGGAATCGTGACAGTCATTGCGCAGATTTGGATGACTGAAGCGTATGCCAATGCCAATCCTGTTGTCGTCAGCTTTGTCGCGTATATCGGCGTATTTTTTAACGCGTTGTGGGGATTTGTCATTTTCAACGAATTTTTGACGCTCATGACGATTATTGGCGGCATTTGCATTGTCGGCGGCTCCATGTACTTGACGAAGCTGAAACATGATGCAGCTGCTGTCAAAGCGTCTGTGTCAGTTCGCAGCATTAAAGGAGATACGAAATAATGAATGGAAAAATGATTTCAGAAACCCATATAAAAATACTCTTTTTCGTTCTCCTAGTAGCCCTGTTGGGCGGCATACATATTGTGCTTCCTGATTTTTATCAGACTGTTTGGGACTTGTCCGTCAGCGGCAACATGGACGGCACGATTGACTATTTACGCTCTTTTGGCGTATGGGCTATGGTTGTCAGCATGATTATCGACATTGTCATCAACATTGTTGGTTTTTTGCCGTCCATTTTTATTTCTACTGCCAATGGCGTTTTGTTTGGTATTGGCACTGGGACAGTCGTATCCTGGTTGGCTGAAACGCTAGGCGTTATTATTAGTTTCTTTTTTATGCGGACATTGTTTCGAAACAAAGCGAAACAGGTCATTGAAAAAAGCCGCATGCTTACTAAGTTGGATGAGTACAGTACGCTCAAGGCGATGATTATTGCGCGTGCCGTACCGTATTCACCAAACGGGCTGGTGACGGCACTGGGGGCACTCAGCCGTATCAGCTATCGGGATTATGCGATTGGCTGTTTAATTGGCAAGCTGCCGTCGGTAGCCGTGGAAGTTATCGTCGGGCATGATGTCGTCATGATGGAAGAACATTCACTGCGGCTGACTATTCTGGTTGTTTTGGTATCTGTTGTCTACGGCGGTTTGTGGTATTGGAACCGGCGCCGCAACGCGAAAAAAGTGCTGCTGCAAATGGAAAAGGATATGAAGGATGAAAAAGGACGATCGTGATTAGGGCAGAGATACCTCTGGATATGGGACAGATTCCCATGTTTGGAGGTGTTTTTTTGGCTTTTTATATGAAAAGGAGAAGATATGGTACGAAGTATGACTTCCGGCAGTCCGATTCGATTGATTTTATCGTTTACGGTGCCGCTTTTAATTGGCAATGTATTTCAACAATTTTATAATATTGCTGACATTATTATTGTTGGCCGTATTATCGGCGTGCATGCTCTGGCTGCTGTAGGCGCGGCTGGCCCTTTGTTTATGGCGTTAATCGGTCTTACGATTGGGCTGTCATCTGGTTTTTCGGTCATTACGGGACAGCGGTTTGGCGCCGGTGACGAAGCGGGTGTGCGCCATTCTGTGGCGATGTCTGCCATGCTGGCTTTCGGTATTACAGCCGTGCTGACGGCAGCTGCGGTCATTCTCATGCCGCAAATCATGATTTTAATGAATATTTCTGCTGAATTGTACAATGACTCCTATCAATATATTATCATTATTGCCTACGGCATCATTGCTATGATGATGTATAATCTGCTGTCAGCTATTTGCCGTGCCTTAGGCGACAGTCGGACGCCGTTATACTTTTTAATGTTGTCTTCCGTACTGAATGTTGTCTTGGCACTGCTGTTTATTCAGCAGTTTGGCTGGGGCGTTCCTGGCTCGGCGGTTGCCCTGGTCATTGCGCAGGGCATTTCTGCCGTATTGTGTTTTGGCTACATGCTCAAACGGTTTCCCATGCTGCGTCTGACGCGTCGTGATTGGGTTTGGGATAGGGAGTTTGCTTGGAAGCATTTGCGTTTGGGTTTGCCGATGGCCGCGCAGTTTACGATTATTTCGCTGGGGATTTTGGCGATTCAGTCGATTTGCAATACCTTTGGTCCTGAAACCATTGCCGGATTTGTCTCGGCAACGCGGATTGAACAGTTGGCACTGCAGCCGATGGTTTCCTTCGGTATTGCGATGGCTGTATATTCGGCGCAGAATTTTGGCGCGCGCAAGTATGAACGGATTCGGGCAGGTGTGCGCCAATGTTCGCTTGTGTCTTTTGGCTTTTGCGTGCTGGCTATTTTTGCCATGCTGTTTTATGGCCGGGAACTAATTTCTGTTTTTACGAGTGAACCGGACGAATTGCTTCTTGACCAAGCTTCCTTGTATTTGCGTACTTCCGTGCCGTTTTATCTCTTCCTGGGACAGATTTTTGTGTACCGCAATGCCCTGCAGGGGATGGGGATTTCCAGCGTGCCGTTAATCAGCAGTATCATTGAACTCGTTCTGCGCGGTGTGGCAGCCTTTGTGCTGGCAGGCATGTGGGGCTTTTTCGGCATCTGCTGTGCCAGCCCGATTTGCTGGGTGGCTGCCTGTTTGTTTACGACGGGCAGTTATTTCTATGTACGTCATACGATGAAACGAGCTGGCCAGTAAAAGATTTGTCAGCTATGGCAATGCATGGTACAATAGCTTTGTTGTGATTGCGTTCGTTTGTTTGCGTAGGAGGAATTATGGCACAGCCTATCGATATATTAAAACAATATTTTGGCTATCATGCGTTTCGGCTTGGCCAGGAAGAAGTCATTCAGACACTGCTGCATGGGCAGGACTGCCTGGCTGTTATGCCGACTGGCGCTGGCAAATCTATTTGCTTTCAGATTCCGGCACTGCTGCTGCCGGGTATTACGATTATCATATCACCGCTCATTTCGCTGATGAAAGATCAGGTCGATGCCTTGATTACCCAACAGATTCCGGCTACGTATATCAACAGCCAGTGTACCTTTGAAGAAGCGAAACAGCGTTTTGCCGCCATTCGTGCCGGCCGTGTCAAGCTGGTGTATGTATCGCCGGAACGGCTGCAGAATGAGTTTTTTGCGTCGTTTATGCAGACGATGCCCATTGCTATGCTGATTATTGACGAAGCCCATTGTGTGTCGCAGTGGGGCCATGATTTCCGTCCCAGCTACTGTGCTGTCAAAGACTGGCTGCAGACCCTGCCGCGCCGTCCGATTGTCGGCGCATTTACTGCTACGGCGACGGAAAAAGTAAAGCAGGATATGCTGGCACTGCTGGGATTAGAAAATGAACGCATTTTTATTGGCGGCTTTGACCGGCCTAATTTATATTTTCGTGTTGTTGCCAATGCCGATAAACTGCATTTTGTCTTGGCTTATATTCAAAAGCACCGCGGTGAAAGCGGCATTATCTATGCAGCGACGCGAAAAGAAGTAGATCGTGTGTATACAGAACTGTGCAGCCGTGGACTGCGCGTCGGCCGCTATCATGCCGGTATGAGCGACAGCCAGCGGCAAAAAGCGCAGGACGATTTTACTTACGACAATACGGATATTATGGTGGCCACCAATGCCTTTGGCATGGGTATTGACAAGAGCAATGTCCGCTTTGTCATTCACTATCAGATGCCAAAAAATCTGGAAAGTTATTACCAGGAAGCCGGCCGTGCCGGACGGGACGGTGCACCGGGAGAATGTATTCTGTTGTTTAACCGGCAGGATATTATGATTCAAAAATATTTGATTGAAATATCCGTTCACAATCCGCAGCAGCAGGAAAAAGAACTGCAGATGTTAAGCCGCATGGTAGGTTACTGTGAAAGCCGTCAGTGTCTGCGGCATTATATTTTGACCTATTTTGGCGAACAGCCTGCATGGCAGCGCTGTGAAAACTGCGGTAATTGTGATCAGGAAGTAGTCGAAGAAGACCGCACGCCGGCTGTACGCAACATCTGCCAGTGTGTTGATGAACTGAAAGGACGGTTTGGGCTGACGATGATTTGTGACATTTTGAAAGGCAGCCAAAATGCGAAAGTCAAACGGTACGGTTTTCAGCGCAATACCTCCTTTGGCCTATTGGGAGATTTTTCCGGCAGTGAGATTCGGGATATGCTGCGCCAGGCAATTGACGACGGCTTTTTACAGCAGTCCGAAGGACAGTATCCCGTAGTCAGCCTGACAGCGGCAGGCCGGGATGTGTTGGCAGGCAACAGGCAGGTCGTACAGGAACGGGTTGTCACGCAGGCAGAACCGGAAACTGTGCTTTCTAAGCCCAAACGCAGCAAGCACAGCGGTTCTGTTGATGAAGAAGCACTGCGTCCTTTGTTTGACGCGTTGCGCGCTGCACGTTACGAACTGGCAAAGAAAGAACATATTCCGCCTTTTGTCATTTTTTCCGATGCGACGCTGTGGGACATGGCCGCCCATCAGCCGCAGACACTGGAAGATATGGCTGCTGTCAAGGGTGTCGGCGAGTTTAAGCTGAATAAATATGGCAAACGATTTATCGATGTCATCGCGAAGACAATAGAAACACAGAGGTGATTTTCATGAGTAAAGCAGATACGCAGTATTTGGATATAGTAGAAAATATTTTAAAAAACGGCTATTATGCCAACAACCGGACGGGTATTCCTACATATAAACTGCCCCATCAAATCATGCAGTTTGACTTAGCAGAAGAATTCCCGATTCTGACGACGAAGTTTGTAGCTTTTAAAACAGCTGTAAAGGAAATTTTGTGGATTTGGCAGCTGCAGAGCAACGATGTGCGGGAACTGCAGAAAATGAACTGCCATGTTTGGGACGAATGGATGCGGGAAGACGGCACAATTGGCAAGGCATACGGCTATCAAATCCGCAAATACAAACAAGTAGATACGCTGCTGCGCACACTCAAAGAAGACCCGCAAAGCCGCCGCATGATTGTTTCGCTGTGGAATATCGAAGATTTGCCGGATATGGCCCTGCAGCCGTGTGCGTATCAGACGCTGTGGGATGTAGCAGATGGGCGGCTGAACTGCATGCTTATTCAGCGAAGCGGGGATATGGGATTAGGCGTACCCTTTAACATGACGCAGTATGCCGTTTTGATTCATTTGATCGCGCAGGCGGCAGGATTGAAGCCGGGCTTGTTTACGCATGTCATCAACAACGCCCATGTTTATGCCAATCATGTAGAAACACTAAAAACGCAGCTCGCACGCCGCAGTCAGGCACTGCCGGCTCCTAAACTGCTCCTCAATCCGGATATTACCAATTTCTATGATTTTACGATTGATGATATCAATCTGGACCATTATCAGCATTTGGGAAAATTGTCGATGGAGGTGGCAGTATAATGCTTCATATGATAGCAGCCGTAGCTAAAGACGGCGGCATAGGCAAAGACAATCAGCTGTTGTGCCATATTTCAGCGGACTTAAAACGGTTCAAAGCACTCACGATGGGGCATGCCATCATCATGGGCCGTAAAACTTTTGAAAGCTTGCCGGGACTGCTGCCGGGCAGACAGCATATCGTATTGACAGGTCAGCCGGACTATGAGAAAATGCATCCGGGCATAACTGTATATCACAGCGTTGACGAAGTATGCGCGCATTTGGATGCTGAGCAGGACTATTTCATCATTGGCGGCGCATCTTTATATACGGCGTTTATGGATACAGCAGACAGCATGTATTTGACGGAAATTGACGCATCGTTCCCGGCGGATACCTATTTTCCGCCTATCCGGCACGAAAACTGGCACGTAACAGAACGGGAACGGCACGGTACAGATGAACATAATAAATATGCATATGAATTCGTTCGTTATGTAAAAAATGTAAGAAAGTAAGGCTGTTTTAGTACATCAACCTTATATAAATTCGGTTGACATTGCTTATCGATTATGGTACACTAACACAAGAGCTAGAAGATAGCTGGAATTGTTTTTTTAGGAGGATTTTGTTATGCACGGTAAAGTAAAATGGTTTAGCGCAGAAAAAGGTTATGGCTTTATTGAAAGAGAAGATGGCGGCGATGTATTTGTACATTTTTCAGCTATCCAGGAAGATGGTTTCAAATCCTTGACTGAAGGTCAGGAAGTTGAATTCGACATCGTTGATGGTGCTCGTGGACCGCAGGCTGCTAACGTAGTCAAAGCGTAAGCAATATAGATCGACCTTTTAAACCGGTAACAGTTGTTGCCGGTTTTTTTTGTACCCATAAAATTAAAATATGATACAATATACCTGTACGATTACTAGCTGAAGCTCATAAAGGAGAAGGTCATGAAAGCGAAGCGCGATATTATAAAACGCAGGATTGAAGCCGCGCAGGGACAAATTCCTGCTGATTTGGTTATCAAGAACTGTCATATTGTCAATGTCTATACACAGACGATAACGGAAGGCGATATTGCCGTTATTGATGGATATATTGCCGCTGTTGGCGGCTCGTATGAAGGACGCATCGTATGGGACGGCAAGGGAGCTTATGCTGCACCGGGTTTGATTGAAAGCCATATCCATATCGAATCGTCTTATGTCAGTCCGGAAGAGTTTGGCCGCTTGTTGGTCCCCTTGGGCACGACGACGGCTGTTGCCGATCCGCATGAGATTGTCAACGTCTGCGGCTTGGACGGCTTGACCTACATGATGGAAGCAGCTAAACAGACGGCCATGGATATTCGGTATATGGTGCCGTCCTGTGTCCCGGCAACCGATTTTGACCACAGCGGCGCTGCTCTGCATGCGTCGGAACTGCAGGGACCGCTTCGCAGTCCAGACACCTTTGGCTTGGGGGAACTGATGAATTATCCCGGCGTACTGGCTGCAGATGCTGATATTTTAGAAAAAATCACTGCCGCGCAGGAAGTGCATAAGGTGATTGACGGCCACAGTCCGGGACTGCATGGGGACGGGCTGCAGGCCTACATTGGTGCCGGTATTGTGACGGACCATGAATGTGCAGATGCAGAAGATGTCAACGAACGCATTGCTGCCGGTATGTACGTCATGCTGCGCAACGGTTCGGCCTGTCACGATTTGCCGCGCTTGATACAGACGGTTACCCCGGCAACTCTTAGACGGTTCCTGCTTTGTTCGGATGATTTGCATCCCCATACCATTATGGCTAAAGGCCATTTGAATGAACATCTGCGCCTTTGCGTACAGCACGGCATCCCTGCAGCTGCGGCGATTACGATGGCAACGCTGAATCCGGCTGAATGCTATCACCTGACGGACAGAGGGGCACTGGCACCGGGAAAACGGGCTGACATCGTTTTGTTTCAGGACCTGCAGGATTTTAAAGCACAGGCTGTATGGATTGCCGGCAAGCTGGCAGGAAAAGACGGCACGTACATGCTGCCTTTTACGCGCAGCGATTACAGCCGTGCCAGCAGTACAGTCCATATACGCGGTTTTTCTCAAGAAAAACTGCGCATGCATCTAAAAAGTAAGCACGTACATACGATTGACATCATGCCGGGCAGTGTCGTAACCAAAAAGGGCACAGCAGATATTCAGCTCGATGACCAGGGGGATTTCGTATACAATCCGAAGGCAGATATTGTTAAAGTAGCTGTCGTCGAACGGCATCATGGAACGGGCCATGTGGGCTTGGGACTGCTTCGCGGCTATGGCTTGCAAAAGGGAGCTGTCGCTGTATCTATTGCGCACGATTCCCACAATATTATTACAGCCGGTACGAATACTGCCGATATGGCTGCTGCCGTAACCGAATTGGAAAAACAAAAAGGCGGCATGGTATTGGTGCTGGATGGCTGCGTCTTGGCGTCGATTCCGCTGCCGATTGCTGGTCTTATGAGCGACCAAAGCGGTGCCTGGGTCGATACACAGATGACCGATTTATACCGGATAGGCCATCATGAGTTGGGAATACATGACCAGGTAGATGTCATCATGACGCTGTGCTTTATGTCGCTTCCTGTCATTCCCGCAATCAAGCTCATGGATACAGGATTGTTTGATGTAGAATCCTTTTCGTTTATTTCAATAGAAGCAGACTAGGTGGCAGAAGATGTCTATACCCGTATACCGATTATATAATGAAAGAAACAACCCGTATAAGCTGGAACTGCGGGCTGGCAGAAACGGCTTGTATAAAGAAGTGGCATGGGTTCATATTATGGAAGATACTGATTACGCGTCGTTTTTGTCTAAAAATGAACTGATTTTTACGACCGGCATGGGCAAAGGGGACAATGCCCACTGGCTGCGGGAATTTATTGCCGCCTTAATTGACATTGGTTCTACCGGAGTGGTACTCAATATAGGCAAATATATTACAGAGGAAGACATTGATGAAGACGTGACGGCCTTGTGCGATGAACACCGGTTTCCTCTTTTTACGATGCCCTGGAACATCCGCTTGTCCGATATTACACAGGATTTCTTGTATTCTATTTTTTTGACAAAGCAAAAAGAATATGAAATCGTCAGTGCCTGCAAGCAGATTTTTTTTAAACAGCATCCGTTGGAGGCAATCAACCGCCTCAAGCTGCATGGATTTACAGAAAGAGGAAAATATCAAGTGATGGCCCTGCACTTTCCGGGCGTCCAATCGGCAGACCAATTGGAAACGCTGCTGACATCATATAAATTTATCTTAAATGAGCAGGGAGCAAAATATATTGCTTTTCCTTTGAAAAAGGTTATTGTTTTGATGATAAAAGTCGAAGGCACCCAAGAAGCGGCACAGATAATGCAGGATTTGTATGTACAGCTTCATGAACGGGAAGCTGTAAAGCCAGTCATTGGCAGCAGTATGGCGGTTTCTTCGCTGGAAGAATTGGCAGTTGCTTACGAACAGGCCGTGTGTGCTGTCACATGGGCATGCGTTCATCGCAGCAGCTGTCAGTATTTTGGTGCATTAGGCGTCTATGCCCTATTGTTTTCACAGCGTAATGATTTGGCTATGCGCGAGCTTCACGATAAGGCATTGGGACCGGTGCTGCAGTATGATGCCGTACATAAGCGGGATTTGTTTCATACACTGGAATCATATATTGCACACAACGGCAGTATTCAGGCTGTTGCCCAGGAAACTTATGCCCACCGTAATACCGTGGCATATCGGATTCAAAAAATCGAAACACTGCTTCAATGCGATTTAAACGCAGAAGACACGCGCTTTACGTATTACTTGGCTTGCCACATTCATCATTATTTTCAAATTGTGAAAGATAGACATGATATTTTGTAATTGAGTATGCCACTTTCTTGTGCATTGAGCACAAAAATATAAAAAAATATTGGTTTTTCAACTCATTGAGCCTTTTGCATTATGTGTATATAATGGACACATAAAAAAGCAAAAGGCTATTTTTTTTATAATGCTTAACGAAAACATATAGTATTTTTTAAAAATATTTTGGTTTGCGTAACAAATATAAACAAATAATAAACTAGGTGAACAGAGGTGATGGTTTAGGAAAATACGCTGTATGCAGCATCGCACCCTGTATATGGGAGAACAGGGGAAGAGAAGAAATGGTCATAACGAGAAGAAAGGAGGCGGATTGGGTTGGCTCATTCGCAAACGCAAGAAAGAGACTTTAATGCATTTTTAAATAGGTTGACGGTGTATTGTGGCAGTACGAATTTTTTGGATGGCTATATTTTGGCAGCCATTGGCCCGGCACTAGTTCATCTAGGACCGATCTTACAGTTAAATTCATTTTGGACGGGGGCCATTGGAGCTGGTTCGTTAATTGGGATTTTAGTAGGAGGTCCGATTTTTGGTTACATTTCGGATAAGGTAGGACGCAAGCTGCCGTTTATCGTCATTCCGATTGCTATGGCAGTATTATCCATCCTCTCTATGTTTGTTACCAGTGCCGAGCAGCTGTTTGTTGTACGATTCTTGCTGGGGCTGGTTATCGGTTCTGATTATCCAAGTGTTACTTCGTATTTGGCAGAATATTCTCCAGCCCACCGGCGCGGCTTTATGATTGGCTGTTTGATGATTATGTGGATCTGTGGGATGACGATGGGTGAAGTAGTCGGCTATATCGTATATGATTCAGCGTACAACTGGCAGATTCTGCTGGGCATTACAGCCATACCGGCTATCATTCTGGTGTACTTGAGACGCAGCTGTCCGGAATCGCCGCGTTGGCTCATGAATAAAGGCCGTGTGGAAGAAGCAACGGCTATTATGAAAGCCGTATATGGTCCGGATGCCGATGTATCTTCATTGGAAGAAACGACGGTCAAAACGTCGTATACAGAATTGTTTACACCAAGATATTTGAAGCGTATCTTTTTCGCCGGTATCTTTTGGGCTACCCAAGTACTGCCTATGTTTGCTATTTACATCTTTGGGCCATCCCTGCTGAAAGCTATTAAATTAAGTGAAGGAAAAGACCTGCTTCTCGGCAACTCGGTCATCGGCTTGATTTTTGTCGTCGGCGTTGTATTAGGCACACTGATTATTGAAAAATTCGGCCGCCGCCCGCTGATTATTTGGAGTTTTGTCGGTATGGCTATCGGCTTGCTGGTTTTTGGCATTGTCGAAGAGCCGCCGTTCTGGCTTATCGTAACAGGCTTTACTGTCTATGCGCTGGCATCCGGTCCGCCCAATGTCTTGGACTGGGTATATCCGAACGAATTGTTCCCAACGGAAATTCGTGCTGCCGGCGTAGGCATGGCTACTTGTATTAGCCGTTTTGGCCCGATTTTAGGTACGTTTGGTTTACCATATTATTTAGAAATGTTTGGTATTCAAATGACGATGCTTACGATGGTCGGCATTATTGTCTTTGGTTTGATTATCTGTGTCTTGATGGCTCCGGAAACACGCGGCTTAAACTTAGCAGAAGCCAGCGGTGCTGTACCGATTGGCACAGAAGAAAAACGAAAAGCGGAAGAAGCATAAATACCAATAGTTAGTTGATTCATAGTGAATAGAACATTTTACAATAAAAACAAATACCCTAATATGCTTTTTTACTGATTCTGTTCACTTCTCATTATATTATTTAACATTTAACAGAAAGTAGGTTGATGACATGTTAACAAATGAATTGCCCAAAATTATAACAAGTACTGTACCAGGCCCGAAAGCGGCAGAAATTATCAAAGAACGTGCTATCAATACGCCGGATGCCATTCACTGCGGTTATCCTGTTGTCATGGATGAAGCCCAGGGTGCTATTATCAAAGACGTAGACGGCAACTTGTTCCTTGACTGGATTGGCGGCGTCGGCGTATTGAACGTAGGCCATTCGCATCCGGAAGTAGTCGCAGCTGTTAAGGCACAAGCTGATAAATACATGCACGGCATGTTTAACGTCGTTACGCATGAAGGCTATGTCAAATTAGCCGGTGAACTCAATAAACGCGTTCCGGTTCGCGGCGAACAGAAACAAACGATGTTTGTCAACAGCGGTGCAGAAGCGGATGAAAATGCTGTCAAGATTGCTAAAGCGTATACGAAACGCCCGAATATCGTTGTATTCTCCGGTGCATTTCACGGTCGTACTATGATGACTATGGCCATGACGGCTAAAAAATCATATGCACAGGGCATGGGCCCGTTCCCTGACGGCATCTATCGTGCTAAATATCCGTACATCTACCGCCGTCCGGAAGGCATGTCCGAAGCCGAATACTTGGATGAATGCATTCAAAGCTTATACGATGTATTTGACGAAGCATCTCCAGCTCAATACGTAGCAGCTGTTGTTTTGGAACCGCTGCAGGGTGAAGGCGGCTTTATTCCGGCTCCGATTGAATGGGTAAAAAAACTGCGTGAAATCTGCGATAAAAACGGTATCCTCATGATTGCCGACGAAGTACAGTCCGGCTTTGGCAGAACAGGCCGTCTCTTTGCTTCCCAGTATTGGCAGGAAGCGGGCGTACAGCCGGATATCCTGTCTTCTGCTAAATCTATTGCAGGCGGTGTACCGCTCAGTATGGTCTGCGCCCGCAAAGAAATCTTTGATGCTGTTCCCCGCGGTGTCATCGGCGGCACATACGGCGGCAACGCGTTGGCATGCGCAGCTGGCTTGAAAGTATTAGAACTTATGGATCGAGATCATTTGCCGGAACGTTCGCTGGAAATCGGCAAAAAATATACAGATACTGTAAAATCTTGGCAGGCTAAATATCCGGTCATTGGCGATGTACGCGGTCTCGGCGGCATGGTCGGCGTAGAATTTATCGACCCGGAAACGAAAGCACCGAACCCGGAAATCGTAGCCAAACTCGTACAGGATACAGCTAAACACGGCTTATTGGTAGAAAATGCAGGCTCTCATGGTCAGGTTATTCGTTTCTTGGCACCGCTTGTCATGACAGACGAACAACTCGACGCAGGTCTTGCTATCTTTGAAGCATCTATCCGCCGCGTATTAGGCTTGGAATAAAAGACCGTTCTTGTTATAATAGGAATGTCAATTATCATAAAGGATGGTGTATACAATGGATACGTTTATGCTTAAACCTACCGTATTGGCGTACGATACGTGTAAAGAAATGGCAGAAGCCCTGCAGATTGGCGAAGGCGATTTGATGATTACCAATAAGTACATCTATGACCCGTATTTTGCTGACCTTGATTTGAAATGTGATGTATTATTCCAGGAAAAATACGGAGCCGGCGAACCGTCTGATGAAATGGCTGAAGCCATGTACAAAGACTTTAAAGGCAACCCCAAACGCATTATTGCTGTTGGCGGCGGTACTATCATTGACTTGTCCAAATTCTTCTCGCTGAAAACAACGACGCCGATTTTGGATCTCTATGACGGCAAAATCAAACCGGAGAAAGGCCGTGAACTGGTCATCGTTCCGACGACTTGCGGCACAGGCAGTGAAGTAACGAATGTAGCCGTCTTGGCTCTTATCAGCCGGGATACGAAAAAAGGGCTGGCTGTCGATGAATTTTATGCAGACCAGGCAGTACTCGTGCCGGAACTCTTGAAGACGCTTCCGTACCGCGTGTTTGCTACAAGCTCTATTGATGCCTTGGTACATGCTGTTGAATCTGCATTGTCTCCCAAAGCTAACGAAACGACAAAAATGTTTAGCTATCGTGCTATTGAAAAAATCCTGAACGGCTATATTCAGATTCGTGACCATGGCCCGGAAGCTCGTATTCCGCTGTTGGCTGATTTCCTTGTAGCCAGCAACTATGCCGGCATTGCCTTTGGCAACGCAGGATGTGCCGCTGTTCATGCCTTGAGCTATCCGCTGGGCGGCAAATACCATGTAGCCCATGGTGAATCCAACTATGCCATGTTCACTGGTGTCATGAACTGCTACATGTCTATCAAATCCGACGGTGAAATTGCTGTCATGAACCAATTCCTGGCAAACATTTTGGGATGCGATGCAGCCAATGTCTATGCAGAATTGGAAAATCTGCTCAATGTCGTACTGCCCAAAAAAGCATTGCATGAATACGGCGTAACAGAAGAAGATCTGAAAGAATTTACGGAATCTGTCATGCTCAACCAAGGCCGCTTGATGGCGAATAACTTTGTTGTCCTGGATGCAGATAACGTATACAGTATCTATAAAGCGTTGTTCTAATTCACATAGCAGTTAGAACATTGCCATAAACTCCAAGAAATCTCCTTCCAACCGACATTGGACCGTGGCGGTTGGAATGGAGATTTTTACTTGCCAAATGACGGATATACGTGTAAAATCTTCACATTATGAAACAATTTCTTACCACGTAAATAAAACCATCCCGATGGCGGTTCATGAAAAATAAAATAAGCCATTACGTGCATGGAATATCATAAAAGAAAGATGCCGCAGCCATTAGGATGCGGCATCTTTCTTTTATGGCATTTGAATATATTCTTACTTTGAATTATGTATCATTTCATAATTTATTTACAAATAAAAAAAACAAGCTTATTATATACATATAGGAAATGTGAATTTTATAACTTGTTTTTCTGAGAAAGAGGGATTTGTTATGAGTATCAAAAAACGGATTGTTGGTGTTGTTGGATTAGGTCATGTTGGTGCCCATGTTGCGTATAATCTGGGTATGATGGGTGTGGCTGATGAAGTAAAATTATGTGATAAAAATACGGATAAAGTAGTCAGCGAATGCAATGACCTCATGGATGCAGCGTATTTTATGCCCCATCGTGTCGTGTATAAAGTTGTAGATTATGCAGGCCTTGCTGATTGTGATGTCATTGTCAACGCTATCGGCAAAATTGAATTATTAGCCACCTTAAACCGTGATAGTGAAATGGAAAATTCTGTGCGGGAAGTAGCCGGCTTTGTAGATAAGATTATGGCAGGCGGTTTTAACGGGATTTTTGTAAATATCACCAACCCTTGCGATGTTATTACGGATTTGGTACAAAAATTGAGCGGTTTGCCGCGAAATCGAGTATTTGGTACGGGTACAGGATTGGATTCTTCCCGTTTGATTAGTGCAATTTCCCAACAGACAAATTTGGAACACCATTCGTTTACGGCGTTTATGATTGGCGAACATGGAAATGCCCAGATGGTTCCTTGGTCATTGATTTCCTTCCATGGCAAGCCTTTATCGGAATTAGCAGGCGATCCCCGCTTTGATTTTGACCGTGAAGAAATGACAAAACGCGTTATTAACGGTGCTTGGACAACGTTTAAAGGCAAACAATGTACAGAATATGGGGTAGCTGCTACGGGCGCGACGGTTGTTCGTTCTATTCTTCATGACGAAAAGAAGATTATGCCTGTCAGTGCCTACCTTGACGGAGAATATGGCGAAACAGGTATTTATTGCGGCATTCCGGCAGTTGTTGGTGCGAACGGCATTGAACAGGTTATGGAATATACGCTGACTGAAGATGAAAAGACCGAATTTAAACGTTGCTGTGATGCCATTCGCGGCAATATTGCCAAAGCAGAACAATTTTGGAAGAAATAGTATACGACGTTTCCATGCCATAGAAATTCGATAGTGTAAACCGGCTGTACTGCATCTTGTAAAGGATGACAGACAGCCGGTTTATTTATATATCATGACAGCAGTGAGAATGGGGTGAAGGTATCATCCAAGAAGAAACATGATATGTGAAAGAATTCACATATCATGTTTGCTAAGTATTATGTCATGGATAACCCAAATAGCACATCGAATCCATTTATTGTAAATAGTTTGATTTGAATTGCAGCATCGGGAACTTTTTCTATTTTCCTATGATGCATGAAGCATATCTATGCATAAAGCAATATAATAACTTATCTTTAATATAAATAATTTATGTATTTTTTCTTGTCAAATGCGTTATATCAGTGTAGAATTTCTATATAAAGAGGTGTAAATATGTTAAAATTTAGTATGTATTTGCATCCGAATTATTTGTGTTTAAGGAGGATATAGTCATGGAGTTATTACGGTGTTGGCGGATACATGTCTTTGCTTTGTGTCTCGTCGTGGTTGCTGAGCTCATCGGCATCCAAAAATTTGGTTTAATCGTTTTCTTGCCTTTATTTTATGCATTAGTTCTCGGTGGTGTCATTAGTTATCCCAAATTTCATATCATGACAGATGACATGATGGAAAAAGCAGGGCTGTTCATGCCGATTGCCATGTTTTTTCTTCTTGTCAAAATCGGCTTGGGAATTGGTCCCAACCTGCATATGCTGCTCAACTCCGGCTGGGCGTTAATCTTGCAGGAATTCGGCCACTTTTTCGGTACATTGATTTTTGGTCTGCCGATGGCACTGCTCCTCAAAATGGGGCGTGAAGCTGTTGGCGCCTGCTATTCGATTGACCGTGAACCGAATGTGGCCATCGTTGCTGAAAAATACGGCATGTTTTCTCCCGAAGGCCGCGGCGTTATGGGCATGTATATTTGCGGCACGCTGTTTGGGGCTTTGTGGATTTCTATTCTTTCTGGGATTATTGCACGCACGGGTATTTTCCATCCTTATGCACTGGCTATGGGAGGCGGCATCGGTAGCGCCAGTATGATGGCAGCTTCGGTAGGCTCGATTGTAGCCGTATTTCCGGAAGAAGCACAGAAGATTCAAGCCTATGCCGGTGCAGCCAACTTGATGACTTCAGTGCTTGGTGTATACTTTGCGCTGTTTATTTCTCTGCCTGTGACGGTCAAGGTCTATGAACTGATTACAGGAAAAAAACGACATGAAGAAATTTCGGAAGCAGAAAACGCAAGGGCAGCACAGTTATCCGCAGAAGCAGCTAAACAGGCAGCAGAAGATGCGGCTGCTTTAAAAGATCAAAAGAGCCTGACGCGTAAGGATGATTTGCTCATCCTTTGCCTGACCGGCATTCTCGGCTTTATCGGCAATATGATTGGCAACTATCATGCCAGTGTAGCAGACAGCTTTATTGGTGCTCTGATTTTGGTCATCATTGCTTTCGTAGGTCTGTGTATTGCCCATTTGCCTGGGCTTCGCAAACTGCCTGTTGTATTTTGGGTATCCATTTTCTCTGTTATCTGTTCTGTTCCCGGCATTCCGGGCACGGAATTCATTATTGAACACACGAAAAACTTTAACTTCCTGGCTACGACAACACCGATTTTGGCATACGGCGGCTTGTCACTGGGCAAAGATATTCCGGCATTCAAACGGTTGTCCTGGCGCATCGTGCCAGTCGCTTTGATGGTTGCGACGGGATCCTTCGTCTGCGCCACATTGATGGCAGAAATTATGCTTCATTTAGAAGGAATTTTCTAAGATAAAAGAGGCGATACTAATGACAAAAGAAGAGCTGAAACAACAGGTCTGCCAGGCCATTGAAAAACGGGCAGACGAAATAAAAGCCTTTGGTGAATCGGTCTTTGCCGAACCGGAACTTGGGTATAAAGAACACAAAACATCGCAAAAAGTCCAAAACAACCTAGCTGCACTAGGTATTCCATTTACGACAGGTCATGCTATTACCGGCGTCAAAGGACGTCTTAAAGGAAAACATTCCCGCCGTACTATTGCCGTGCTGGGCGAATTGGATTCGATTATTTGCCGCAATCATCCGTCAGCAGATGAAACGACAGGAGCTGCCCACTGCTGCGGCCATTATGTGCAAATAGCTGATATGCTCGGCGTAGCGATGGCGCTGAAAGATACGAATGCCATGCAGTACCTTGGCGGTGATGTCGTGTTCTTTGCCGTGCCGTCAGAAGAATGCATTGAAATCGAGTACCGCAACGTTCTCCGCGAAAAAGGAAAAATTCATTTCTTTGGTGGTAAACAAGAACTGCTGTATCAAGGTGATTTTGATGATATTGATGCTGCTATGGAAATGCATGTCGCGACGACGAACGACCCGCAGGGCAATATTTTTATTGGTGGGTCCAGCAGCGGATTTATCAGCAAACTCATTGATTATCACGGCAAAGCAGCGCATGCAGCTGCTGCACCGGATCAAGGCATCAACGCACTGAATGCGGCCATGCTCGGCATCATGGGGGTCAATGCGCTCCGTGAAACCTTCCGGGAAGAAGATTATGTCCGCTTCCATCCAATTATCAATAGCGGTGGTGATTTGGTCAATGTCATACCCGATTATGTCCGCATGGAAAGCTACGTTCGCGCGGCCTCTGCAAAAGCCATGAAAACATATAACAGCGCGATTGACAGAGCTTTGTCTGCCGGGGCCATGGCCGTTGGCGCGACGTGCGATATTCATAACCTGCCAGGCTATTTGCCCATGTATCAAGATCCAAGCACGACAACTCTCTTGGAAGCTAACTGCGACAAAATTTTTGGCAAAGACCATATCGTCCATGCTACGCACAACGCAGGCAGTACCGATATGGGGGACTTGTCCCATTTGATGCCGATTATTCATCCGCATGTAGGCTGCGTGCACGGTGCACTGCACAGTGCTGACTATACGCTGTTTGAAGAGAAAACGGCATACATCAAAACGACACAAGTCATGGCCATGACGCTCATTGATTTGTTGTATGATGACGCCTCCGGCTTGGAAGCTGTGCTAAACCAGTTCCATCCGATTATGACCAAACAAGAATATACAGAATTTATGGCTTCCATTCACTAAAAAGAGAAACAAATGGCAACATACAAAAAGCGGTAATAACATGAAGACTAAAAATTTTCATGTTATTGCCGCTTTTTACCATATCGTTCTATGAAAATCGCTTGCAGCATTATAGTTTATTTCTTTCGAAATTTAAACTAAAAACTTTTGAAGGAAAAGCAGGGAATATAACAAGTAGAAAAGGAATACGTGACAGAACCTCTCATGGCCTATCTGCACAAAAGCCGTTCCTGTGGTATAATACGTAGTAATGAAAGGAGCTTCGATAGTGTGTGGAATAAAGTAATAACCATGATTTGTGCGGCTTGGATGGGCGTGACGGCAGGCTGTCCTGTCCATGCCATTACGCAGGAAGAACTGGTGTATGACCAAGTCAGCAAATATATTACCGGCCAGGATGCGGCCGATATTGCCCAGGACATCTGTGATGCCTCGTATACGTATCATGTCGATCCTATTTTGGTAGCAGCCGTGTTTACGACAGAAAGTAATTTTGACAATTCTGCCGTATCCGGCGTAGGCGCGATTGGCATTGCCCAGCTCATGCCGGATACAGCAGCTCAGCTGCACGTCAATCCGTACGACCGGAAAGAAAATATTTATGGCGGTGTAAAATACTTGGGACAAATGGTAGACCGCTACCGTACGTGGGATAAACCCTTTGTATATGCCGAAGCAGCGTACAATGCCGGACCCGGTGCCGTCGATAGAGCCGGCGGTGTACCGCATTATACAGAAACGATGAACTACGTCCAAAGCGTAGAAAAAACACGGCAGGAAATTTGGCGGATTGCCGGTGCAGAAGCCAGCAGCGGCCGAGCTTATACGTCTAATGACTATAATCAGTCGCTGCACCAAGCAGCCAAAGAATTTCCCAGCCTGCAGGAATGGCATGCCCAGCAGGCAAAAATGAAACAAAACGCCGTTGTTTCTCCAACGGCCCATAAGCCAGCAGCCTCTTCTAGCCGCGAGGAAGCTGCGTCATCTATGGAAATATAGACAATGAGTGCAGTATACAGGCTGTATAACCGCGAAGCTGGATTCGAATTTTTTCGAATCCAGCTTCCTTTTTATTTTTACCACGTATTTTTTCTGGACAGTACTGTCGAGTTTTTCTACAGTGTCTCAAATTTTAATCTAATTCTAATGTTCAGACCCCATTTTTTAATCTTATTTTAATCTTTCTGCGGTATACTATAGGCATCAATCAAAAAGAGGTGGATATGTTATGAAAAACACAAAATTAGGTTATGGACGTCCTGCCCTGCATACGCAGCTTCTTACGCTGTACACGCATGGCCGTCTTCCCACACTGGGGACTATTCGCTCTATCAGCCAAGTGTATGTTTGGAAACCCAATGCGTGGGGGCGGGCTGCTGAAGCAGTATTAAAAAATATGCAGTATCTATCCCGCATCATGCTGGTACAAGAATACGTTGTCATGCCCAATCATATTCATATTCTCGTTTCATACCGGCATCATACACCTCATATACTCAATTGGTTCGCGCTGCGCTGCAAACAAATGATGACACAGTCTATGCTGCACGACAAACAAGTATCCCAGCCAATTTGGGAACGTTCTTTTCATAGCATTGAAATCCGCCATGACGGCACACTGCGTGCTGTGTGTGAAAATTTGCGGGAACATCATAGCCACTGGCAGTACGATGCCTTGTGTAAAGAAGCCCATACTGCATTACGAAAAGAGAAAGACACCCAGCGGTAGCTATTGCTGCAACATAATGACAAGAATAGAGCCAATATGAGTTGCTGCATGCCGTATTATGCCGGTAATGCGGTGATACACCGCACAATAAAGGGGCATATCGCTTCGCGCGACAGCCCCTATCGTTTGACTGCAAATACCTATTATAAGAATATGTATTTCAAGATGAAGATAATTGCCAGGAAATACATAAGCAGGGAAATCTTTCCTTTTTTGCCTGTAAGCAGGTTAATAATGACATAGGAAATGACGCCGAAGGAAATGCCTTCAGAAATGCTGTAGCAAAACGGCATGGAGATAATGGTAATATAAGCCGGAATCGATTCACTGAAATCGTTGAAATCAATACCTGCGACAGATGTCAGCATGAGAAAGCCGACGACGACCAGTGCCGGAGCGGTAGCGAATGCCGGGATTGCCATGAAAAACGGCGAGAAGAATAAGGACAAGGCAAAGAGGACTGCGACGCAGACAGCGGTAAGACCTGTACGGCCGCCTTCACTGACGCCGGTAGCGCTTTCAACGAAGGTTGTCGTCGTGCTTGTGCCGAGCAGGGCACCGGCTGTTGTTGCTACGGAATCTGCCATGAGGGCACCTTTGATATGCGGCAGTTTGCCGTTTTCGTCCAGCATGTTGGCTTTGGAAGATACGCCGATTAATGTGCCGAGCGTATCGAAAATATCGACGAATAGGAAGGCAAACATGACGACGAGAAAATCAAAGCTAATCATATTGGAAAAATCAAGCTGTCCGAGAATCGGCGAGAGACTGGCTGGTACGAAAGAAGCGGCACCGGCGGATAAATCAGGAATAACACTGTACATGTGTGCATCCGGATTTGGCGTATATAAGCCGGCCATTTCGCAGAGAACGGCTAAAATCCAAGTAAACAAGATACCCCAGAGAATGTTGCCGCGGACTTTCTTGACCATGAGAATGGCTGTAAAGAGGATGCCGATCATAGCCAGCAGGACCGTGATGCCGACCGTACTGAATGTGCCGGCAGCGACGGATTGCTTGAAGGAAAACAAAGAAATTTTGGTAGCTGGGTTGGCAACGATGATTTGGGCATTTAACAATCCAATAAGGGCGATGAAAAGACCGATGCCGGCAGATACTGCTTTTTTCAATGTCAGCGGAATAGCGTTAAAAATAGCTTCCCGTACATTGGTCAGCGATAAAATAATAAAAATAACACCTTCAACAAAAACAGCGCATAATGCCATTTGCCAGGTGTAGCCCATTTGCAGGACGACCGTATAGGCAAAAAATGCATTAAGCCCCATGCCGGGTGCCAGGGCGAAGGGATAGTTGGCAAAAAAGGCCATGCACAGACAGCCGAGGCAGGATGCCATAGCAGTCGCCGTCAGTACGGCTCCTTTATCCATGCCGGTGGCACTTAAAATCGTAGGATTGACGGCCAAAATGTAGGCCATCGTCATAAACGTCGTAATGCCTGCGAGCAGTTCGGTTTTGACAGAAGAACCGTTGGCAGACAGATGGAATACCCGTTCCAAGATGCTGGAATTTTGTTCCATGATGATTACCACTCCTTTGGGATAAAAAATATAAAAGATAAAATAAGGAATACTAAAATTATAGGGTCCTGTGACAAAATAGGCAACTGTTTTTAGCAGAATTTGTAAAAGTTTTCTGAATAGATGTTTCAAACAGAGAACCAATAAAGCGAAATAGCGCGGCATGCGCTTTTTCTTTACATTTTTCTTTACTTTTGTATGGGTACATGATATTATTCAATATATGGTTAGATGGACCATGGGAATGTGAGAATAAACTAAAAGCGAGGGATTTAAGTTGGCATTAATCGTGAAAAAGTTTGGCGGCAGCTCTGTTGCGACGCCGGACAAAATGCGTGCTATTGTACAACGTGTCTTAAAAGGCAAGCAGCCTGGGGATAAAATTGTTATCGTTGTATCTGCAATGGGGGACACGACAGATGAATTAGTAGCATTAGCAAAACAAATTACCTCCAAAACATATGGCCGTGAAATGGATATGCTGTTGACGACAGGCGAACAGGTATCGATTGCGCTGATGGCAATGGCATTTCAGGAAGCAGGCCAAAAGGCAATTTCCTTTACAGGTGCGCAGGCAGGCATTAAGACGAGCGACGCCTTTAATAAGGGCCGAATTTTGGAATTAGAACCGGATAGAATCATGGAAGCACTGGATGACGGCAATATTGTTGTCGTAGCCGGATTCCAGGGCATTACAGGCCATGGCGATATTACGACACTGGGCCGCGGCGGTTCGGATACGACAGCTGTTGCGATTGCCGGTGCTATTCATGCCGATGTCTGTGAAATTTATACAGATGTAGACGGCGTCTATACGTCCGATCCTCGTATTGTGCCGAATGCGAAGAAAATGAAAGAAATCACGTATGGTGAAATGTTGGAAATGGCAAAGCTGGGTGCCGGCGTTATGCAGCCGCGCGCTGTAGAAATGGGCAGCCGTTTTAACGTTCCCATCCATGTACGGTCTACATTTTCAGAAGACGAAGGCACAATTATCAAGGAGGATTGCTCTATGGAACTCAAACAGTATCTCATCCGCGGCGTAGCTTCGGATAAAAACGTTGCAAAAATTACCGTATTAGGAATTCCCAATAAACCGGGATATGCCTATAAGATTTTCGCAGAATTGGCAGAAAAGCATGTCGATGTCGATATGATTGTGCAGAGCGTGCGCATTGCCAAAGAAGGCGTAACGGATATTACCTTTACGATTGCCCGTACGGAACTGGCAGAAGCGAAAGATGTATTGGCCGGCATTCGCAAGGAATTTCCTGTAGAAGATATTTTAATTGATGATAAAATGGCTAAAGTATCCGTTGTCGGTGCTGGCATGGCTGGCCATCCTGGCATTGCAGCAGGCATGTTTGGCGTTCTTGGCGACAAAGGTATCAACATCGAAATTATTTCTACGTCTGAAATCAGCATTACCTGCCTGATTGGCGAAGAAAGCGTGGATACGGCTGTCAAAGCTATTCATGCACATTTCTTTGACTAATTGATTGAGGTGAATTCATGTCTGTATTGGATAGCTTTGTAGAAGAAATGCTTCAATCAGAAGTGCCTAAAACTGTCTTCATCAACCGTTTGATTCATGGACTTGAAGTAGAAAAGCCGCCTCAATTTAAGGTGCCGGCACCTAAGTATACCTTTGAATCGAATCTGCACGGTTTGGTATACGATTATCAGCACAAACAAGTGACGCTCTGTTATAAAGTGACGCATTCTGTATATGCTGATATGACCGTGTCTTTTATGACGTTTCGGGCCTTGCTGGAAGGATTGGCTATTTGTATCCGAATGCAGAAATGGTAAGTAACGTGCCGCAGTCCCGTCAATGGGATTGCGGCTTTTATATTGGAGGAGTGCTATGGTTTGCGGAATAGATATTGTGCAGATTAGCCGTATGCAGGAATTGGTCCGTCATCACGAACGGTCTCTCCATCGTTTTTTTACGGACCGTGAGATTGCCTACTGCCGTCAGCGGCAGTATCATCAATACGCTTCGTTTGCCGGCATATTTGCTGCCAAAGAAGCGCTGTTTAAAGCCTTAGGTACCGGATTTAGACAGGGAAAATGGACAGATGTGGAAATTGACCATACGGAACTGGGAGCCCCGTTTTTTCGGCTGCATGGATACTATCAGGATGCTGTCAAAGCAAAGTCTGTGCAAACCCCGTCCGTGTCCATCAGCCATGATGGAGACTATGCGGTGGCTCAAGTTATCATGTAGTAAAGGAGATTGACAATGCAGAAATTAAATACAGCAGAACAAATGAGAAACATGGACCGAACTGCCATGCATGGAAAATACGGCATTTTGCCGGCAGTCCTCATGGAAAACGCCGGCCATGCCGCAGCTGAACGGGCTGATGCATTTATTGGCGGCTGGTCAGGCAAAGACGTCATCATTTTTTGCGGTAAAGGGAACAACGGCGGTGACGGATTTGTGCTGGCACGGCATATTTTGGCAGCTGGTGCCAGAGCATATGTCTATGTGCTGGGCCATACCCAGGCGTATTCCGAAGAATCGCGGCAGCATTTGATGACTTTACTGGAATTGGAAGATAACGAATCATGCATCGTGACAAACTGCGGCAGCGGGGATATAGACTGGCAGCTGCTGCGGCAGCGGCTGCAGCACAGCCAGGTGGCAGTCGATGCGATGCTGGGAACGGGATTTCACGGTGATTTGCGGGAACCGCTGACCTCTATCGCAGCAATGATTAATGAAACGGCAGCGGCAGGAAAATTGACGGTCTTGTCAGTCGATATACCGACCGGTGTCAATGCCGACACGGGAGCTGTCAGCGGCAGCGGCGAAGAAGAAAACGGACCGGTGTTTGCCGATATGACCATTACATTTGGCGCGTTGAAGCGGGGACTGCTGCTGTATCCGGGACGTACGTGTGCCGGTTCGATTGAATTGGATGCCATCGGCATGCCGGCACCGCTGCTGACACAGCCGGAAGATGACCCGGCATATTTGCTGCAGGAATCGGATATCGCTGAAATTTTAGTTCCCCGCAGTCCGGCCAGCCACAAAGGCAGCCACGGTACCATTGGGATTGTGACGGGCAGCAGCGATATGGCAGGAGCGGCTCTCATGGCAG